>Ga0157375_10000060_pt1 | contig 114761 bp, 89 predicted proteins | sample M35metaG_FD_115311 | JGI IMG/M metagenome (GOLD analysis project Ga0157375, IMG submission 115311) | Miscanthus rhizosphere microbial communities from Kellogg Biological Station, Michigan, USA - M3-5 metaG | ecosystem: Host-associated > Plants > Roots > Rhizosphere > Soil | place: USA... | reverse complement strand
TCATGACCATCTGGATGACGGTGAACGTCTCCCGCGTGGCGAACTTCGATCCCTATCCCTTCATCCTCCTGAACCTTGCTCTCTCCTCGGTGGCCGCCCTCCAGGCCCCGATCATCATGATGAGCCAGAACCGCCAGTCGTCGAAGGACAAGCTCCTCGCCGAGAACGACTACCAGGTGAACCTGAAAGCGGAGATGGAGATCGCGGCACTTTTGCGCGGCCAGTCGGAGTTGCTGGCGAGACTCGCGGTCGTGGAGCGAGCGCTGGGACGGCGGGGGGAGTAAGACACCTTTCCTGGGAGCGCGGGCGTCCCGCCCGCAGTTAAGCACGATCCTACCAAGTACGGCGGGCGAGACGCCCGCGCTCCCAGGGCCGTCAGTGCCTCCGCATCCACGCCTCCGTCCCACCCTGCACATTGATTACGTTCGTGAATCCGGCACTGGCGAGCAGGCTGCAGGCGATGGAAGAGCGGTAGCCGGCGGCGCAGATCACGGCCAGGGGATGATCGCGATCGATTTCAGCAAGGCGGTCCGGAAGCTCGTCGAGGGGGACGTTTTCGGCGCCGGTGACGTGACCTTCCCAGAACTCGGCAGCACGGCGGACGTCGAGGATGGCGGTGCCGTCGAGATCGTCCACGGTCAGCTGCGGGAGCGGTGTTATCGGAAATCCTTCGAGCGCGGTGATGCAGCCGGCGATGTTCTCGATACCGACGCGCGCCAGGCGCATCACCGCCTGCGATGCCGCGGCGTCATCGGCGGCCACGATGACAATCGGCGCGTCGAACGGCAGCAGCGTGCCGCACCAGGAGGCGAAATTGCCATTGAGTCCGACGTTGACGGCGCCGGCGATATGGCCTTCTCCAAAAACACCGGCATCGCGAACGTCGAGAATCAGCGCATCGGACGGGATCGATGCAGGCGTCACCGGCGCCGCGGTGATCTCGCTCAGCGCGCGCGGCCCCTGCCGGTTCAACTCCGCATCGCGCGGAAAATAGCGCGGCGGCGCGGCCAGACCGGAGGTCAGCGATTCGATGAATGCCTCGCGCGCCATCGGCTGCAACGCCCAGTTCATCCGGCGCTGCACGCCGATCGTCGATGACGTCTCTTTGGAGATGTTCTTGCCGCAAGCGGAACCGGCGCCGTGCGCGGGCCAGACCTCGACCTCATCGGGCAGCGTCAGGATCTTCGTGTGCAGCGAGTCGTAGAGCATCTCCGCCATCTCTTCCGAGGTGTAGCCGCGGGAACCGGCCAGATCGGGACGCCCGACGTCGCCGATGAAGAGCGTATCGCCGGACAGCAGCTTCGCCGGGCGGCCGTTCTCGCTCGCCAGCCAGGAGATCGATTCCGGCGTATGGCCCGGCGTCTCGATCGCCCGCAGCTCGATGCCGCCGATGGCCAGCACATCGCCGTCGCTCACCGCGCGATGCGGGAAGGCCGCATCCGCCCGCGCGCCGAAAACGATCTCCGCCCCGCTGCGCGCCGCCAGCTCCCGATGGCCGCTGACGAAATCGGCGTGCAGATGCGTCTCGATCACGTACTTGATGACCACCCCGAGCCGTTGGGCCGCCTCGAGATACTGATCGACGTCGCGCTGCGGATCGACCACCACCGCCTCGCCGCCATCGGCGATGAGGTAGGAGGAGTGCGCGAGACAGCCGAGGTAGAAGTGTTGGAAGTGCATGGAACGGTTACGCGGTCTCGAGGTTACGCGGTCTCGGGGTGCAAGCGAACGCCGCGAGACCGCGCAACCTCACCTCCACGTCATCTCAAACGAACAGAACGCATCTCCCAGCGTCTGGCACTTGGTCTCGACGACGTTTGGCTCGCTGCCGCCGTGGCGGAGGATCGACTCGAGATAGAAGCCGACGGCGCTGCCGCAATAGATCGGGCTGTAGACGGAGTAGTCGCTGCAGATCATCCGGCCGCCATTCGTGGTCTTGTCGAAGCGGACGTTGCCGAACTTCTGAAACTGATTGTGGAAGAGCGCCTGGTTCTCCAGAAACTTCACCAGCTCCGTACTGTCGAGCGACTTGTAGACCCGGCCGATCCCGAGCTCCGCCGACGCCGCGCCGATCAGGGCCAGGACGTTGGGATGCTTCTGCTTCAGCGTCTCGTAAATGGTGCGATCGAGCTCGATGAGCGACGCGAACTCGCACCAGCTCGACGCCAGCGGCGTCTTCGTGTAGCTGGCCGTCCGCGGCGAGAGTTTGGCCAGGATCGCCGCCAGCCCGTCGTCTCCCGCGATCTCGCTGAGGAGCTGCTTGCGCCCGCCGAACATCACACCCTTGACCTTGGCCGCCTCGGGATTCGGCCCGACCAGAACTTCTTTTCCTTCGAGACGGGGAAGCGGAACGGCGGGACCTTTGCGCTTGAGGAGCAGAGACATGGGAACGGGATTCTAACTCGTGGGAGTGCGAACGTAGGCTTGACACGCGCTCCACACAGTCCTACAGTTCGCCCACACAAAAAACCGACCGGTCGGACTGTAACTCGTCAACCACAATTTAGGAGATGCCGATGTCGCGCAAACTGCTCTTCGCCGTTCTCGTCCTTCTGTTCGCCGTTCCCATGTTTGCCCAGGTCGACAAAGCGGCCGTCGAAGCCGTGACCCTCGATCAGGCCAGGGCGCCGCTGCCCGGCGTCACCGTCACCGTGCGGCGGCCCGAGACCGGCTTCGAAGCGGTCGACGTCACCGACGCCGCCGGCGTGGCCCGCTTCAAGGCCCTCGCGCCCGGCAAGTACTCCGTCTCCTTCGCCCTGGAAGGATTCGCTCCGGTGAAAGAACAGGCCCTGACGCTGCTGGTCGGACAGACCGCCAAGCTCGCGGTGACGTTGCAGCAGTCGGCCAGCGAGACCATCACCGTCAGCGCCGGCGTGCCGATCGTCGACGTCCACAAGACCGACTCCTCGACCAACATCGTGCCCGAGCAGATCGAATCGCTGCCGGTGGCCGATCGCGATTTCCAGCGCCTGGCCTTCATCACGCCGGGCGTGCAGCGCGAGCGCGGCGGCTTCCGCTTCATCAACGGCGGCCCGGTGGTCGGCTCCGGCGGCAACGCCTCGCAGGCGACGGTCGTCGTCGATGGCGTCGATTTCACCGACCAGGTGAACGGCCTCTCGCGCGTGCGCTTCAGCCAGGACGCGGTGCAGGAGTTCCGCGTGATCGCCAATCGCTTCGACAGCGAGATCGGCGGCTCGGCCGGCGGCGCCATTTCGGTGGTCACCAAGTCGGGAACGAATACCACCAAAGGCACGGTCTTCGGCTTCTTCCGCGATGCCGCGCTCCGCGACAAAGGGGCGCTCGATCTGAAGAAGAACAACGATTACTCGCGCCACCAGCTCGGCTTCACTCTCGGCGGCCCGCTGACGCAGGACAAGCTCTTCTACTTCGCCTCGGCCGAGCAGATCGATGAGAAGAACATCGTCCTCTTCCGTCCGGGCGGCGCGTACGTGGCGCAGGCGGCCGACGTCTCCCATCCGTTCAAGGACACGCTGCTCTACGGCGGCCTCGACTCCAACATCAACTCGAAGATGACCGCCGGCTTCAAGGCGGTCTACGAGGATTACAGCGAAGACAACTTCCGCGTCGGCGGCGTGGCCGATGCCTCCTACGGCCAGACGCTGGAGCGCAAGAACTGGAACGGCACCTTCGAGCACAACACCGCGATCTCCAACTCCACCTCCAATGAAGCGCGCATGCAGTTCGGCCATCGCCGCTTCTCCGAGCCGACGAATACGCGCAGCGGACCGGCGGTGTGGTTCTCTTCCGGCAACACGCTGATGACGGGAACGAACATCCTCGGCGATCTCCTCGGCGACGGAAACACCTACGAGCTGCGCGATACGCTCCATCACAGCATCGCCGTCGGTCACTCCTCGCACGATCTCAAGGCCGGCATCTCCGCGCAGCACGTCCACGAACGTCTGCGCATCGACACCTATCAGAACGGTCTCTTCATCTACCTCACCGACACCACCGCCCTGCCGCTGGCCTACGCGTACGGCGTCGGCTCGTCGGACGTCGCCACCAACACGAACATCTACGGCGCGTTCCTCGAAGACGCGTGGCGGCCGAGCGCCAACCTGCTGGTGAACCTCGGCGTCCGCTATGACCTCGATACCAACGGCAACAACGCCGGCTTCACCCATCCCCTCGTGCCGACGCCGCGCAAGGAAGACAAGAACAACATCCAGCCGCGCGCATCGTTCACCTACGACGTCAAGGGCGACAGCACGAACGTCCTTCGCGGAGGCGTGGGCAAGTTCACCGGACGCATGCTCCTCGTCCCCGCCCTCACCGAACTGCAGCAGAACGGCGTCACCGGCGGGCGTGTCACCTTCACGCGTATCAATGGCGCGCTTCTCGGCTTCCCCTCACTGACACTCGATCCGGCACATCCGACCACCACCGGCATCGTCTCCAAGCCGGCCATCGCCCTCCTCTCGCCGACGTACAAAGCCCCGGAGTCGACGCAGGCATCGCTCGGCTACACCATGAAGCTCGGCGAGTCGCGCCTCTTCCTCGACACCGAGGGCGTGTATGTCAAAGGGACGAACGAGATCGTCATCCGGGACGTGAACTGGAGCGGCAACGCCACGCACATCCGTCCGAACACGACCTTCGACCAGATCAACATGTACACGAACGACGGCCACTCGCAGTACAAGGCCCTCGTCTTCAGCCTGAACGGCAGCGTGCGCAAGAACGATCTCCTCACCGCCTCGGTGACCTTCGCCAACAAGAAGAACATCAGCGACGACTTCTCGCCCGACTTTCCCACCGGCTATCCGAACGATCCCGCCGACATCGGCCAGGAGTACGGCCGTGCCCGCGGCGACGAGCACCTGCGCTTCGTTCTCAGCGGCGTCTTCCACGCGCCGTGGTCGACGACGGTCGCGCCGATTCTCGAGTACGGCTCGGGCCAGCCGTGGACCACGCGGCTCGGCTACGATTTCAACGGCGACGGCAAGAACTCCGACCGCCCCACGGGCGTCGGCCGCAACACGAACGATGGACCGAAATACAAGAACGTCTCGCTGCGGCTGACGAAAGACATCGCTCTCAGCGGCCACGGCATGCTGCAAGCCATCGCCGAGGGATTCAATCTCTTCAACTTCAAAAACTTCGACGTGCAGTCAGTCTCGGCCGGCCAGTTCCTCAGCGGCCCGACCATCACCAACAAGACCGCGGCCGCGGTGCCGAACGTGAACTACGGAAAGTTCCTGGCCACACTGCCGGCCCGCGAGTTCCAGCTGGGATTGAGGTGGGTGTACTAATCTCTCATGGACCTCAACCTCAAAGACAAAGTCGTCATCGTGACCGGTGGCGCGGCCGGAATCGGCCGCGCCACGGTCGAACGATTCAAAGCCGAGGGCGCGAAGGTTGTGGCGTGGGACGTCACGACCGATCCGAAAGTCGACGTCACTGATACTGCCTCCGTTCAGCGATCGGTCGATGACGTCATCGCGCAGTTCGGGCGCATCGACGTTCTGGTCAACAACGCCGGCATCGTTCGCGACGCGCAGCTCATCAAGTGGAAAGACGGCGTGGCCGGCATGATGGACGACGCCACGTTCGACGCCGTCATCAACGTCAACCTCAAGGGCGTCTTCCTCTGCACGCGCGCGGTCGTCCCGCACATGATCGCGGCGCGCAGCGGCGTAATCCTCAACGCTTCTTCGATCGTCGGCCTCTACGGAAACTTTGGCCAGACCAATTACGCCGCCACCAAAGCGGGCGTCATCAGCTTCACCAAGACGTGGTCGCGCGAGCTCGGACGCTACAACATCCGCGTCAACGCCGTTGCCCCCGGCTTCATCGCCACGGAGATGGTTCGGGCCATGCCGCCGAAGATCGTCGAGACGATGGAATCGAAAACGCCGCTGGCCAAACTCGGCGAGCCCGAAGACATCGCCAACGCCTACGTTTTTCTGGCCAGCGACGCGGCGAAGTTCATCAGCGGCGCGGTGCTCTCGGTCGACGGCGGCCTGGTGCTCGGAACCTAATGTACGCAAACATCGTCTCCACCGGCTCCTACATCCCGGAGATCAAAGTCACCAACGACGACCTGCGGGCGCGTTTCGACGCCACGAATCCGGAGTTCGTGGACAAGATGGAAGCGTCGACCGGCATCCTGACGCGCTGGTGGGCGCCGGATGATGTCGTGACCTCGGATCTGGCCGTGCGCGCATCCCGCATCGCATTGAAGCGCGCGGACAAGTCGCCGGAAGACATCGATCTCATCATCGTCGGCACCGATTCGCCCGACTACATCACGCCGGCGACCTCGGTCATCGTGCAGGCCAAGCTCGGCGCAAAAAACGCCGGCACGTTCGACGTCGGCTGCGCCTGCGCCTCCTTCCCCACCGCCTTCTCCTCGGCGGCGGGGATGATGGCCACCAACCCGCACCTCAAGACCGTGCTCGTCATCGGCGTCTACCTGATGCACAAACTGACCGCCGCCGACGATCCGATGATTTTCTTCTACGGCGACGGCGCCGGCGCGGCGGTGCTGGAGCAACGCGAAACGCAGGGCTTCATCTCCTCGGCGTTCCGCGCCGACGGCTCCTACGCGCCGCGCTGGGCCATCCACGCCGGCGGCACCGTCGAGCCGTCCACCGAGGAGTCGGTTCGCAATGGGCACACGCGGGTCAAGATGTACGACCGCTACCCGCCCGAGATCAACAACGAAGGATGGCCGCTGCTGGTGCGCCAGGTGGCGAAGAACGGCGGCTTCGCCATCGACGACATCGACTTCCTGATCTTCACGCAGGTCCGCAAGCCGACCATCGAGCTGGTGATGAAGGACCTCGGCTTGCCGATGTGCAAGACGCACATGATCATGGAGACCGTCGGCTACACCGGTTCCGCGTGCATCCCGATGGCGCTCGACGACGCGTTGCAGGAAAAGAAGATCAAGCCGGGCGATCTGGTGGTGATGATCGGCTCCGGCGTCGGCTACAACCAGGCCGCCGTCGCCTTCCGCGTGGCCGAGGATGGAGCGAGGCTCTTCGTCAAATGAAAATCATCGTCACGGTCTTCATCGTCCTGCTGGTCGCCTTCGCCGCGACGGCTTCGTACGTCAAACAGCATCCGCTCGAAGCGTTCGTGAAGATGACCCGCAAAGGTCTGGCACGCGCGGGGATGGTGCGGCGGACGATCGACGCTGACGGCAACAAAATCGTCTACTTCGCCGGCGGCAAAGGCGAGCGGACCATCGTTCTCGTCCATGGCGTCAATGATCAGGCCGGAACGTGGGTGTCGGTCATTCCCGCGCTGATAAAGGACTCGCGCGTCATCGCCATCGACCTGCCCGGCCACGGCGAAAGCGCTCCCGCCACCGGCCCGCTGCCGATGGTGATGCTGGCCAGGGCGCTGGCGGCAGTGATCGATCGCGAATCGCCGGAAAAGCCGGTCGTTCTCGTTGGCAACTCCATGGGCGGCTGGGTGAGCATGCTCTACGCCGCCGATCATCCCGCGCGCATCTCGCGTCTGGTGCTCGAAGACGCCAGCGGCATGTCGTGGGACCTGAGTCATGTGCCGCTCTTTCCGAAGAATCGCGAAGAGGCGCTGAAGCTGCTGCGCCTCGTACACGGACCCGACACGCCGATCGCCGGCTACCTCGTCGACGCCGTGTTGAAAGATGCCGCCACGATGCCGCAGGCGCGCGTGCTCCAGGCCGGCGCGGCCTTCGCCGTCGTCGATGCCCGGCTGCACGAGCTGACCATGCCGGTGACGATGATCTGGGGTGCGAACGACGGCCTCCTGCCGATTGCCTACGCCGAGGCGCTGCAGAAAAAACTGCCGGGATCGACGCTGCACGTCATCGACAAGGCCGCGCACATTCCGCACCGCCAGGCACCGGCAGAATTCACGCGCCTTCTGCGCGAGGCCCTTCCGTGATCTTCGACGGAGACCTGCTCGCCGAACGGGCGCGTCTCACTCCCGACAGGATCGCCATCGTCGCCATCGAGACCGGCGAGCGGATCACGTACGCGGAACTGAATGCCCGCGCCGAGCGCGCCGTAGACGCGGTCATCGCCGCCGGCGTCGAGCCGGGCGAGCGGTACGGAATCCTCTTTCACAACTGCGTCGAGTTTCTCGCGCTCTTCTTTGCCGCTGCGAAGTGCGGCGCGATCGTGGTGCCGCTGTCGACGCGCGCGACCGAGCACGAGCTCCAGCAAATCATGGACGACTGCGGGATGAAGGTCTGCTTCAGCAGTCCCACGTTTCCCGCGATGTCGAGCATCACCGGCGGGCGGGACGCCCGCGCTCCCAGGGACCCCGAATTGCCCTACTGCCTGCTCTACACATCCGGCACCACCGGCAAACCCAAAGGCGTGATGATCCCCAAACGCCAGCTTTACTGGAACGGCTACAACACCGCCGTGAACTGGGGGCTGCGCGAGGACGACGTCAGTCCGATCTACACGCCGCTGTATCACGCCGGCGGCGTAGCCGCGTTTCTGATCCCGATCTTCACCGTCGGCGGCACGATCGTTCTGCATCGCGGCTTCGACGCCGCCGAGGTCCTGCGCACGATCGAACACGAACGCTGCACCGTCGTCCTCGGCGTCCCCACCACATTGAAGATGTTGATGGAGGCGCCGGAGTTTGCGACCACGGATCTCAGTCACGTCCGCTGGTTCATCTCCGGCGGCGCGCCGCTGCCGCACTACATCATCGAGGCTTTTCATAAGAGACATCTGGAGATGAAGCAGGGCTACGGCATGACCGAGGCCGGCGTGAACTGCTTCTCGATGACGGTCGAAGACGCGCGGCGGAAGGCAGGCTCCATCGGCAAGCCGATGATGTTCACCGAGGTTCGCGTCGTCGATGACGGCGGCAACGACGCCGCGAATGGCGACGTCGGCGAGATGTGGATCCGCGGCCCGCACGTCTCGCTCGGCTACTGGAACAACCCCGAGGCCACGCGCGCGGCGTTCGATGACGACGGCTGGCTGCACACCGGCGATCTGGCCCGCCGCGACGACGAAGGCTTTTTCTACATCGCCGGCCGCAGGAAAGAGATGTTCATCAGCGGCGGCGTGAACGTCTATCCCGCCGAGATCGAAGCGGAGCTGGTCTCGCATCCGCGCGTCGCCGACGCCGCGGTCATTCCGATCGCCGATGAGACATGGGGAGAAGTGGCCGTAGCCTTCATCGTCGGCGACGTTTCCGAGGATGAGTTGAGCGCGTATCTCGCCTCGCGCATCGCCAGGTTCAAACTGCCGAAGCGGTACATTTTCGTCGATGCGCTGCCGCGGACGCCGTATGGGAAAGTGGAGAAGGTGAAGCTTGCGAACACGTTGTCATCCTGAGCGTCGAGCGAAGGATCTCAAACTACGGTTTCTGCGTTGAAACCGCGTGAACGTCGATAGGGATTCAACAAAGCTGTGCCTAGCTGGAGATACTTCGGCCGCGCTTCGCCGGCCTCTGGATGACAAATAGGGGCTGATACAGTGAGCGACCGATGAACCAGGAAGAACGATCCGAGCGCAGCAGGACGCAGATTCTCGAATCGGCGCTGAAGCTCTTCTCGCATCGCGGTTACGGCGCCACCAGCGTGCGCGACATCGCCGAAGACGCCGGCCTGTCGAAGGGGAACGTCTACCACCACTTCTCCGACAAGGAGACCATCTTCCGGGCGCTGCTCGATCAGTACTTCCAGGCCATGTCCAGTCCCGACTTTCCGTTCAATCGCGCCCTGGCTACCGGCTCGTTTCCGGAAAACCTCGAAGAGCTCGGCCGGGCCGCGCGGGCGACGGTGAAGGACTATCGCGAATACGTGGCCCTCATCTACGTCGACGTCGTCGAATTCGACGGCACGCACATCCGCAAGTTTTACTCCGACATGTCGCGCCGTTTCGACGCCTTCATGAAGAAACACGGCATGGAAGAAGAGCTGGCCGGGCGCCTTCAGGACGGCCTGTCGCCGATCTCCGCGGTGATGCTGGCCACGCGCATTTTCTATAACTACTTCTCCATCGAGATCCTCTTCGGAGTCAAAGACCACTTCGGAAAGAGCACGGATGAGGTCGTCGGCGAGATCTCGCGCATCCTGCGGAACGGGATGCTGAAGAACGGGATATCGAAGTGAGATAAGCCCCCCGCGCTGAAACCGCCACCGACCCGTAACGGAATGGTTGGCTGTTTTCGGGCATTCTGTCCCCTCAGTACCTGGGAGAAAACCACCACATGCGCCGCCTTGGCCGCGTTGCCTTCCTCTTTCTTCTCGTCACCAGCGCTGCGTACGCCCAAGTCAAGGAAACGATCGATGTGCACCTGGTCGAAGTACCGGTCACTGTCGTCGACCGCCTCGGCAATCCGGTGCGCGGACTGACTGCCGAGAACTTCGAAGTGTTCGACCGAGGAGCCAAACAGGCCATCTCGAACTTCGACGCCATCGACCTCGCCTCCGAAAGCGCCAAAGCGATCTCGCCGCTCAACCCCGCGGCCCGGCGCAACTGGATCCTGCTCTTCGACCTCTCCTTCTCCTCGCCGATCGGACGCAACAAAGCGCAGGAAGCGGCCCGCAACTTCATCGCCCGCGGCATGGGACGGCGCGATCTGGCCGCCGTCGCCACCATCGACGTCGACCGCGGCTTCCAGATCCTCACCTCGCTCACGACCGACCGCAACCTGCTCGCGGCGGCCATCGCCAACCCGCGCAACTTCGTCTCCTCCGATCCGCTGCGCATCGCCAGCACTACCGCCGCCGAATCGACGGCGAATGAAGCCACGATTCAGGCGCAGGCCGCCGATCCCGACGCCTCTCCCGGCACCGACATCGCCCGCATCGACAAGATTCAGAACGATGAATACAACCGCGCCCGCATCGAGCGGCAGCTGCGGCTTCTGGCCGATTTCGGCAAGACCCTGCGCGTTCTTCCCGGCCGCAAGCAGGTCATCCTCTTTTCCGAAGGCTTCGATCCGCGGCTCGTGCGCGGGCGCGACGTGCGCGCCACCGCCGAGGAGCAGGAAGATATGCAGCAGTCGATTCAAGGCAACATCTGGCGCGTCGACAGTATCGCCCGCTACGGCAGCTCGATGTCGCAGACGCTGCTGCAGGAGATGGCCAAGGCGCTGCGGGATTCGGACGTCGTCCTCAACGCCGTCGACATCCAGGGCGTTCGCACGCAAGTCGATCAGAACGGCACGCGCATCAATTCGAACGACGCGCTCTTCCTGCTGTCGCTGCCCACCGGCGGCCAGGTCTTCAAGAACTCCAACGACGTCAACGCCGATCTGGCGAAGATGCTGCGCTCGCAGGAAGTGGTCTACGTCCTCGGCTTCCGCGCGCCGGCATCGAATGACGGGAAGTTCCGCGAGCTGAAAGTGCGCCTGAACAATGTGCCCGGCGCGCACGTCTTTCATCGCGCCGGCTACTACTCCTCCGGCAAAGAAACGGCGCTGGAGCGCTCGCTGACGAATGCCGAAATCGTCCTCAACGACATCAACCAGAGCGACATCATGGTCTCCTCGCTGGCGGCGCCGTTCCCGGCGAAAACCGGTAACGCGCAGGTGCCGATGGTGGTCGACATCGGGGCGCAGGGGCTCATCGGCGACGCCAAGAAGAAGGACATCGTCGCCGAAATCTACGTCTACGCCTTCGACGACCAGGGCATCGTCCGCGACCGCTCCTTCCAGCAGCTCAAGATCGACAGCGCCAAGCTGGCGGGCCACAACGGCATCAAGTACTTCCCGACGCTCAGCCTCGCTCCCGGAAAATACGCGCTCAAAACGCTCGTGCGCGTCGCCGGAACCGACCGCAAAGGCTACGTCCGGACCGATATCGACGTTCCCGCGTCCTACGACGTTTCGCTCCTGCCGCCGATGTTCCTTGACGATCCCGCGGCCTGGGTAGTCGTCCGCGGCTCGTCGCACGACCAGTCCACTCCGTACCCGTTTCACATCAACGGCGAGCCGTTCATGCCCAGCGCCAGCGCCCAGGTATCCAACGGCCGTCCGCGCCGCGTGGCGCTTTTCGTTTTCAACGTCGAGCCGGACGAGCTGACCTGGGACGCGGCCGTCACCGATACCGCCGGCTCGCACAGCGGATCGCCGTCGCTGGTCAAGCGCCTGATGGGCCATGATGTGATGAAGCTCGTTTTCGACTACGCTCCCACCGATCTCCAGAGTGGTCCGGCCTCATTCGATGTAACCGTGCACAAAAAAGGTTCGGTCGACGCGCGAAAGTCGAGCGTGTCGATGGTGGTCCGGTAAATCTGCGCTTCGCGCGTTGTCGGTTGTCTGCGTGTTGCAGACAACGCGCGCAAGCGCAGTGAGAGAGAGAGCCCATGAGCCTTCGCGCCGCAGCAATGGTCCTGTTTCTGGCCGCATCCGCCGCCGCGCAGATGCATGAAACCGTCAACGTTCACATCGTCGAAGTGCCGGTCTCCGTCGTCGACTCCGGCGGCAATCCCATTCGCGGACTGACGACAGCGAATTTCGAGGTGTACGACGGCGGGAAGAAGCAGGTCATCACCTCGTTCGACAAGGTCGACTTCGGATCGACAGAGGCCGTGAACGCGATTTCTCCCCTGAACCCGGCCGCGCGCCGCTCGTTCATGCTGCTCTTCGACCTCGGCTACTCCTCGCCGCGCTCGCTCGTGCGCGCGCAGGAAGCGGCACGCCGCTTCGTCACCACCGCCGTCCAGCCGCGCGACCTCGTCGCCGTCGGCACGATCGACGTCGATCGCGGCTTCCGGCCGCTGACCGCCTTCACGACCGACCACGAGCTCGTGGCCGCGGCCATCAACGATCCGCGCAATTTTCGCGGCAGCGATCCGCTGCAGATCGGCAGCCGGGCCTTTATCGGCGACTTCACGCTGGAGGGGCCTCAGAAAGACGTAGGCAATGGCATCGTCAATCCTGACGGCAGCGAAATCATCGACAAAGCGCATCGCCTCGCCGCCTCGGGGCCCGCGGAGATGGCCGACGTTCAGGCGCGCTTCACCCGCAGCAACGAACAGGCAGTCAATGCCCGAGTGGAAAAACAGGTCGACTTTCTCACCGGTCTGGCGAAGACACTTCGCGCCGTCCCCGGCCGCAAGCAGGTGATCCTCCTCTCCGAGGGCTTCGACGCCAAGTTCCTGCAGGGACGCGACGCCCGCGATGCTCAGGCCAGCGCTCGCGACTTCGATGCAGCCACCCATGGCGAGGTGTGGAACGTCGAAAGCGACCAGCAATACGGAAGCGCTTCCACGCAATCAATTCTCGATCGGATGGTGCGCGCCTTCCGCTCCTCGGACGTCGTGCTCGATGCCATCGACATCCAAGGGGTGCGCGTTCAGAACCTTGCCGGAGGGGGCGTCACCAGCACCACCGATACCGCCGACGCCGCCAGCGCGAATCTCAACTCCAACGCCGGACTGCACGTCCTCTCCCGCCCCACCGGCGGCGAAGTCTTCCAGAACTCGAACGATCTCAAAGGCAACTTCGACCGCATGCTGCACGCGCAGGAGGTGGTCTACGTCCTCGGCTTCCAGCCGTCGTCTTCCAATCCCGGGAAGTTTCACGATCTCAAAGTGAAGCTGGTCAACTCGCCGGGCCGCGTCTCCTACCGGATGGGCTACTACGAGAACGGAGGCGAGTCCGCTGCCGAGCGCGCCCTGACCACCGCCGAAATCATCGTCAACGACATTCCGCAGGACGACGTGCACTTCGCCGCGTTCGCCGCGCCGTTCCCCGCGGTCAAAGGCTGGTCGCAGGTGCCGGTGATCCTCGATGTCAACGGTGCCGATCTCGTCAAACAGGCTACGGGAAACGCCGGCGGCGCCGAGATCTTCATCTATGCGTTCGACTCCAATGGCCTGGTGCGCGATCGTCTTTACCAACGGCTCTCGCTCGACCTGAACAAAGTCGGCGACCGGTTGAAAGCCAGCGGCGTTCGCTACTACGGCACGCTCGTCCTGCCCCCCGGAAAGTACGCGATCAAATCGCTGGTCCTGTCCGGTACGGAGAAGCGCGGCTTCAAACGGGTCGACGTGACCGTCCCCGCGCAGAACGAGGTCTCCGTTCTGCCGCCGATTCCGATCGATGAAGAGCCGAAGTGGATCCTGGTCAAAAGCCCCGACCGCGGCGACCACAGCACCTATCCATTCGAGCTGAATGGCCAGAACTTCATCCCCAGCGCCACGGCCTCGAGCAAAGTGGCGGTGATCATCTTCGGCGCGAGCGAAAACGAGCTGACGTGGGAGACGACGCCGAAGACGAAAATGCTCGGGACGATTCCGATGGCGGGCGGAACGAAATTCGTTCTCCAGCTCGACGATCCTTCCCGGATTCCGTCGCTGCAGATCACCGTGCACAAAAAAGGCGTCGTCGAAGCGCAAACAACCAGTGTTGCCGTGGTGCGGGAGTAGGGAGAGATCCATGAGCCTTCGGGTAGCAGCAGTGATCCTGTTCATCGCCGCATCCGCCGTCGCGCAGATGCGTGAAACCGTCAACGTCCATATCGTCGAAGTGCCGGTCTCCGTGGTCGACTCCGGCGGCAAACCCATTCGCGGCCTGACCGCGGCCAACTTCGAGGTGTATGACGGCGGGAAGAAGCAGGCCATCACCTCGTTCGACAAGGTCGACTTCGGATCGGCAGAGGTCGTGAACGCGATCTCCCCTCTGAATCCTGCCGCGCGCCGCTCGTTCATGCTCCTTTTCGACCTCGGCTACTCGGCGCCGCGCTCGCTCGTCCGCGCGCAGGAAGCGGCCCGCCGCTTCGTCACCACGGCCGTCCAGCCGCGCGATCTCGTCGGCGTCGGCACCATCGACGTCGATCGCGGCTTCCGGCTGCTGACGGCGTTCACCACGGATCACGACCTCGTTGCGGCCGCCATCAGCGATCCGCGTAATTTCCGCGGCAGCGATCCGCTGCAGATCGGAAACCGCGCCTTCGTCGGCGACATGACGATGGAAAACGGGCCGGATAAGGAAGTGCCTGAGGGCAGCGCGAAGGGTAATGGCGTTGCGGCCAACCTGGGGGCGGCCGGGGCGGCGGAGATGGCCGAGTTGCAGGCTCGGTTTACGCGCAGCAACGAGCAGGCCATCGCAGCGCGTGTTGAAAAACAGGTCGACTATCTCGCCGATCTGGCCAGGACGCTTCGCACCGTTCCGGGCCGCAAACAGGTCATCCTCCTCTCCGAAGGCATCGACGCGAAGTATCTGCAGGGACGCGACGCCCGCGACGCCCAGGCCAGCGCCCGCGATTTCGACTCGGCCACCCACGGCGAGGTCTGGAACATCGAGAGCGATCAGAAGTACGGGAGCACCTCCACCCAGTCATTGCTCGATCGGATGGTGCGCGCGTTCCGCTCCTCGGACGTCGTGCTCGACGCCATCGACATTCAGGGCGTGCGCGTCCAGAACCTCTCCGGATTCGGCTCCACCGGCAGCACGGATACCGCCGACGCCACCAGCGCGAGCCTCAACTCCAACGCCGGCCTTCACGTTCTCTCCCGCCCCACCGGCGGCGAAGTCTTCCAGAACTCGAATGATCTGAAGGGCAACTTCGACCGCATGCTGCACGCGCAGGAAGTGGTCTACATCCTCAGCTTCCAATCCCCGACCACCAGCCCCGGCAAGTTCCACGACCTCAAGGTGAAGCTGGTCAACTCGCCTGGCCGCGTTTCCTACCGGATGGGCTACTACGAGACCGGCGGTGAAACCGCCGCCGAGCGCGCGCTCACCACGGCCGAGGTCATCGTCAACGACATCCCGCAGGAGGATGTGCACGTTGCCGCCTTCGCCGCGCCGTTCCCCGCGGCAAAGGGGTGGTCGCAGGTGCCGGTGATCCTCGACCTCAACGGCGCCGATCTGGCCAAACTCGCCAAGGGAAACGCCGCGGGCGCCGAGATCTTCGTCTACGCCTTCGACTCCGAGGGCCTGGTGCGCGACCGCCTCTACCAGCGCATCTCGCTCGATCTGAGCAAAGTCGGCGATCGGTTGAAAGCGAGCGGCGTTCGCTACTACGGCACGCTCATTCTGCCGCCCGGAAAATACGCCATCAAAACGCTGGTCATGGCCGGCGAGGGCGATAAGAAGAGTCCCAACGTCGCGGAGAAGCGCGGCTTCAAGCGCGTCGACGTAACTGTCCCCACGGCAGGCGACGTCTCCGTCCTCCCGCCGATTCCGATCGATGAACAGCCGAAATGGATTTTGGTCAAAGGCGCGGACCGAGGCGACCACAGCGCGTATCCATTCGAGCTGAACGGGCAGAACTTCATCCCTAGCGCCACGGCCTCGAGCAAAGTGGCGGTGGTCATCTTCGGCGCGACTCCGAACGACCTGACGTGGGAGACGACGCCGAAGACGAAGATGCTCGGCTCGATTCCGATGGCCGGAGGAACGAAGTTCGTCCTCCAGCTCGAAGATCCCTCTCAGATCTCGTCGCTCCAGCTCACCGTCCACAAGAAGGGCGTAGCCGAAGCGCAAACGACGAGCGTCGGCGTGGCGAAAGAGTAGCGAGCCGGACATGCACCGCACTCTCGTGATTCTCGTTGCAACTCTGTTCGCCGTCACCGCGCTCGCGCAGCCGGGAACGCCGGTCAGCTTTCCGGTCTCGGTCGTCACCGCCGCCGGCAGTCCCGTGCGCGGCCTGACCGCTGCGAACTTCTCGCTTTACGACGAGAAGAAGAAGCAGGCCATCACCTCGTTCGACGTCGTCGATTACACGTCGGCCTCTTTGGCCGGTGCCACCGCGCCGATGAATCCCGCCGCGCGGCGCTCCTTCGTCCTCCTCTTCGATCTCGGCTTCACCTCGGCGCGCTCGCTCTCCCGCGCGCAGGACGCGGCGCGGCGGATCGTGAACGAGATCGCCAGCCCGCGCGATCTCGTCGCCGTCGCCACCGTCCATCCCGAGCGCGGCTTTCGCTTCGTCACCGCGCTGACGACCGACCGGCAACTCGTCGCCGCGGCGATCAACAATCCCGCGGCGCTCCGAAGCTCCGACCCCCTCCGCCTCGGCGGCGAATCGAGCGTGACAGAACCGCCGGCCGCGGCGCCGGCGGCAACCACCGACGCACGCCAGTCGATCGAGCGCGAAGTCGACTCCATCGGCAACCTGGCCGGCGCCATGCGCATGCTGCCCGGCCGCAAGCAGGTCGTTTTCCTTTCGGAAGGATTCGACGCCCACCTCCTGCAGAGTCCCGATCCGAAGCCGTCCAAAGAGCAGGCCATCGATCGCATGGCCGACTCGTTCCGCGCCGCGGACGTCGTCCTCTACGCCATCGACGTCCAGGACAAGGCCACCGCGGGCGCGGCCATCCAATCGAACGCCGGCCTTTTCATGCTGGTGCGGCCGGCCGGCGGCGAGGTCTTCACCATCTCGAACGAGATGCGCACCGATTTCGTCCGCGCTCTTCGCCAGCAGGAAGTGATCTACGTACTCGGTTTTCGGGCCTCAGAGTACTCCCCGGGCATGCTCCACAACGTCAGCGTCCGCCTGCTCAACGCGCCGGACGGCGCGCGCGTGGTGCAGGGCACCGGCTATTTCGAGCGGGGACGCGAGACGGCGGTCGAGCGCGCCCTGACTAACGCCCAGATCATCCTCAATGACGTCCCGCAGCGCGATCTCCGCCTGAACGTGCTGGCCGCGGCCTTCCCGCCGGCGGCGTCCGGAAAGCTGGCCCAGGTGCCGGTCATCATCGACATCAACGGCTCCGATCTGATTCGCGAGACCAGCGCCACGATCGGCGGCGCGGACGTCTTCGTCTACGCCTTCGACGCCAACGGCACCGTGCGCGACCGGCTCTTCGACTCGCTCACCGTCGAAATCGCCAAATCGGGCGAGAAGGTGCGCTCCACCGGCGTCCGCTATTACGGCACGCTCATGCTCCCTCCCGGCAGTTACGCGATCAAGACGTTCGTCCGCACCGGCGATCCCGACCGCGGCCGCGCCGAGGCGACCGAGAAACGCGGATACATGCGCACGAACATCACCGTTCCCGGCGAGGGACAGATCGCCATCCTCCCCCCGATTCCGATCGATGAAGACGGCAAGTGGCTCACCGTCCGCGGCAGCCGTAACGCGGATGGCGACTATCCCTTCGAATACGGGGGCCGCACCTTTCTGCCGACCGCCGCCGTCGACATGACCAACGGCCCGCGCAAGGTGGCGCTCTTCATCTTCGGCGCGCATCGGAGCGATCTGACGTTCGAGACCCGGCCGAAGACCAAGGTCCTCGGCGCGACTGAAACCAACGGCGTCACGAAGGTCGTGCTCCAGCTCGACAGCGCCGCCGGCGCCTCCGCGCTCGACGTCACCGTGTTCAAGAAGGGAATCGCCGCCGGTCAGCACACCAGTGTGCCGTTGATGTAGTCCGCCGCGCTTGATAGCCTCGGCCGATGGAAAACTGGACCAGGCTTCACGACTTTCAGGACATCAAGTACGAACGGAACGCCGACGGCATCGCCAAGATCACCATCAATCGCCCCGAGGTGCGGAATGCTTTTCGTCCGCTGACGGTGAGCGAGATGAAGCAGGCCCTGGACATGGCCCGCGACGACGGCGAGATCGGCGTGATCATTCTCACCGGCGAAGGGCCGGATGCCTTCTGCTCCGGCGGCGATCAGCGCGTGCGCGGCAAGGGCGGCTACATCGATCCGAACGAGAAGATCCCGCGCCTCAACATTCTCGACGTCCAGAAACAGATTCGCAGCATGCCCAAGCCGGTCGTGGCCATGGTGGCCGGTTATGCCATCGGCGGCGGCCACGTGCTGCACGTCGTCTGCGATCTGACCATCGCCGCCGACAACGCCCGCTTCGGCCAGACCGGCCCGCGCGTCGGCTCGTTCGACGCCGGCCTCGGCTCGTCGTATCTGGCGCGCATCGTCGGCCAGAAAAAAGCACGCGAGATCTGGTTCCTCTGCCGCCAGTACGATGCCCAGCAGGCGCTGGAGATGGGGCTGGTCAACACGGTCGTCCCGCTGGCCCAACTCGAGGAAGAAACCGTGAAATGGTGCCGCGAGATGCTGGCCCTCTCGCCGATGGCGCTGCGCTTCCTCAAAGCCGCCATGAACGCCGACTGCGACGGCCAGCTAGGCCTGCTCGATTTCGGCGGCGACGCCACGCTGCTCTACTACCTCTCCGAGGAAGCGCAGGAAGGGCGGAACGCGTATGTCGAGAAGAGGAAACCCGATTTCAAGAAGTTCCCGAGATTTCCGTGAATCGCTCAGCTCTCCCGAGCCTCACCAGCACAGACAAGAGTGTCTGTGCCACACTGGCTCTGCGCCCTATCGCAATGCCGGTGCAAATACAGAGGAACAATGTGGCACAGACACTCTTGTCTGTGCTTTGGAAAGCTTCCACAGCTGAGCCGACGAGCGGGGAGGTTCAATGAACCCGTGGCTCCTCGCCGCCCGCCCGAAGACGCTCGCTGCCGCAGTAACACCGGTACTTGCCGGCACCGCGCTGGCGTTCCGGGGCTCGATGCACTGGCCGTCGTTCGTCTTCGCCCTGCTCGGCTCCGTCTTCATCCAGGTCGGAACGAACTACGTCAACGACGCCCTCGACTTCAAGAAGGGCGCCGACACGCACACGCGCCTCGGCCCGCTGCGCGTGACGCAGGCCGGCCTGCTCGATGCCGATGCCGTGCTGCGCGGCGCGTACCTCTGCTTCGTTCTGGCGGCGCTCTGCGGAATCCCGCTCATCCTTCGCGGCGGCTGGCCGATTGCGGCGATCGGCATCGCTTCGATCATCGCCGCCTACGCCTACACCGGCGGACCGTATCCGCTGGCATACCACGGCCTCGGCGAAGTCTTCGTCATGATTTTCTTCGGCCTCGCCGCCGTCTGCGGATCGTTCTATCTGCAGCGGCTGACGCTCGATGCCACCGCCTGGATCGGCGGCATCGCCGCCGGCTCGCTGGCCGTGGTGATCCTGGCCATCAACAACTTGCGCGACATCGAGAACGATCGCGCCAGCAACAAGCGAACGCTGGCCGCACGATTCGGCGAAACCTTTGCGCGCGCCGAGATCGTCTTCTTCGCCATGCTGCCGTTCGTCTGCGTCATCGCCATCGCGTACATGCGCCAGCGCTTGATGCTGGCCATTCCGCTCCTCGCGATCATCCTCGCCATCGCCTTGCTCGTGCGCGTCGCCCGCAGCCGCGGCGCGGAGCTCAATCGCTGCCTGGCTCTCGCCGGCGCGCTGGAGTGGATCTTCGGAATCCTCTACGTCGTCGGAGCCGCACTTGGTTGACTACTGGCGCTACGAACTGAAACCGAAACGACGCCTCAGCGCCGTCGCTGCCGAAGGATCACGACACGGCGCCCTGATCCGCGTCGATGGCGGCGTCGCAGACGTTCATCCCTGGCCCGAGCTCGGCGACGTGCCGCTCGAGGAACAGCTGGCGATGCTGGCCCGCGGCGAAACCACGCCTCTTACGCGCGCATCGCTCGAATTCGCGCGCCTCGATGCGGCCGCCCGCCGCGAAGGACGCAATCTCTTCGAGGGCCTCACCATCCCGCCGAGCCACTGGCCCGGCCCCGATCCGCCGGCCGGATTCGACACCGTCAAACTGAAGAGCGTCGATCGAATCCCCGATCACCTCCGCCTGCGCATCGACTTCAACGCCACCCTCACTCCGGATGAATTCGTGCGCATCGCCGCGACACTTCCCCGCGAACGGATCGACTTCATCGAGGATCCATGTCCCTACGATGCGGCGACATGGGTCGAACTTCGCGCGAGAACCGGACTGCGATTGGCCTTGGATCGGGCGATTGCCAAAGAGCACAGACAAGAGTGTCTGTGCCACAACCAGGGACCAATGTGGCACAGACACTCTTGTCTGTGCTCCTTCGAAGGTGCCGGCGTACTGATCATCAAGCCCGCACTCGAGCCGGTCCCGAACACCGACTCCGAGGTCGTCGTAACGTCGTACATGGACCACCCCATCGGCCAGCTCTGCGCCGCCTACGCCGCCGCAAACGCCGGCATCACCACGACCTGCGGACTCATCACCCACGTCCTCTACGAAAACGACCCCTTCATCGAACGAATGCAAATCGAGGGAACGCGGCTCGTTCCTGCGGGCGGGTTGGGATGGGGGTTCGATGATCTGCTGGAGAGGTTGCCGTGGCGCCGAGCGTAGCGCCGCCGAGCCGGCGGCGGTCCAGCCGTCGAGCCGACGGCGCTACGATGCTTGGCATCCATGATCGATTTCGAATCCGCTGCCTCCCACCTTCTCCTCAATCCGCGCATGCCGGCCGAGGAGCGCGAACGGCTGGAGCGCATGGTCCCGAATCTCGATGCGCACGTCTTCGTCGCCACCTCGGGATCGACCGGCGCGATCAAACTCGTCGCGCTGCCGAAGCAGGCCATCCTCGCCTCCGCTGCCGCGGTGAATGAGCGGCTCGAGGTGACCTCCCGCGATGTCTGGGCGGCGGTGCTCCCCACCTTCCATGTCGGCGGCCTCGGCGTCTACGCGCGCTGCCACCTCGCCGGTGCGCGCGCGTTGCCGATGGCGTGGGATCCCAAAACGTTCGTTGAATCCGGCGCCACGATCGCTTCGCTCGTGCCGGCGCAGGTACGCGATCTGCTCGATGCGGGACTCCAGCCGCCGCCACTTCTGCGCGTCATCCTCGTCGGCGGCGGCGCCTTCGATCCCGTCGATGCGCCCGGCTGGCCGGTCCTGGCCAGCTACGGCATGAGTGAATGCGCATCGACGATTTCGATCGAAGACACTCTCCTTCCGCACCTCGAAGCGCGTCGCGAGCCGGATGGCCGCCTCGCCTTTCGCGGCACTTCGCTTTTCACCGGGTACGCCACCGAGGAAGGGCTGGCCGATCCGAAAGTCGGCGGCTGGTTCATCTCCGAGGACCTCGGCGACGTCGATAGGCGAACGCTGCGCGTGGAAGGCCGCGCGGGAGACTTCGTCAAGATCGGCGGCGAGTCGGTCGATCTCAAACGCCTCGATCGCATTCTCCGCGAGCTCGCCGGCGACGCTGCCGCGATCGTCGCCATCCCCGACAAGCGCCTCGGCCACGTGATCCATCTCGCCACGACCGTCAAGCCGGTCTTTGCCGATGAATTCAACGACAGAGTCCATCCATTCGAACGACTTCGCGCGATTCATCGGGTCGATGCCATTCCTCGTTCGCCGTTGGGGAAGTTGCTGCGGGCGGAGCTGGTCAGCATGCTGACGAAGACAACGTAGGTCGGACTCAGTCCGACGTTTTCCAATCACGCGAGACCCCGTCGGACTGGAGAGTCCGACCTACGTTACGCTACCCCCCATGCTCCACAAGCGCACCGCGCTCTGGATCGCGGCGGCGGCCGGGATCGCCGTCATGCTGCTGCTCGCGTTCGACCTTCTCGATGCGCTCGAGCTGCCGGCGCGCGATCTTGCGCTGCGGCTTCTTCCGCCGCGTGCGGCTACGGCGACCGTCGTCATCGCCATCGACGAACAGTCGCTGCGAACGATCGGCCCGTGGCCATGGGATCGCGCCACGCTCGCGGCGCTCGTGAATCGCGCCGCCGATGCCGGAGCGCGCGGCGTCATCCTCGACATTCTGCTGGCCGAGGCGAGGCCGGGCGATGAACGGCTCGCGGTGGCGGCGCATCGGCTGCCAACGTTGGCGGTTGCGGTCGTCGATGAGCACGGACGCTGGCTCGTGCCGGGGCCGCCGCTGGCGCAATCGATGACCGCCGCGCACGGCAACTTCGAGCTCGATCACGACGGCATCCTCCGCCGCCTCTCGGCCACGAAACAGAGCGGCGATCGGGCGCTGACCGCGCTGTCGATCGAAGCGGCATCCGTGATCACTGGCGCGCCCACGCCGGTCGGCATCTCGATCGCGCCGGCGTTCCGAACCCGCGCACGCATGATCCCGACCATCAGCGCCGCAGACCTTCTTCGAGACGCGAAACCAGCGGCGTCTCTTCGCGGCAAACTCGTTTTCATCGGCCCCACCGCGTACGCACTCGGAGATCGCGTTCTGACGCCGACCACCGCCCGCCACCGTCCCGATCCCGGCGTCACCGTGCACGCCGCGGCCACGGAATCGATCATCCGCGGCGATGTCATTCGCGAGCTGCCGCCGATTGCCGGCGGTCTGTTCGCCGCCATCGCCGTCGCCGCGATCGTCCTCGTTCGGCGCCGGCGCATCGCCGCAGCCATCGTCATCGTCGCCACGATCGGCGGAGGTATGTTGCTGCTCACGGCCGGCATCGCCATTCCCTTCGTGACGATGATCGCCTCGGCGTCCCTGGCCGTGGCCGGAATCGAGACCAGGATCATCATCGCCGCCCTGCGCAGCAGCGAGGAGCGCTACATCGATCATCGCCAGCGCGATGCCGAATCGAAACGCGTTCTCGCGCACGAGTTGAAAACGCCGCTCGCTTCCATGCGCAGCCTCACCCAACTCCTGGCGCTCTTCGACCTGAGCGACGCCGAGCGCAAACGCGTCTCGCTGCTCCTCGAGCAGGAGGCGGGAAAGCTGGAGACGATGGTGGGCACGCTGCTCGATCTCGAGCGGTTGCCGCTTCGCGACTTTGCCTCGTTCTCCTCGGTTCTCGACCTCGGAGCTTTGGTCGCGGCCCGGATCGATTTTCTCCGCGCCAGCACCGAACGCACGTTGTTCGTGTACGCCGATCCGCATCTCCTCGTGCGCGCCGACGCCGCGTTGCTCGAGCGCATCGTCGACAACCTCGTCGGGAACGCTTTGAAGTACACCGCCGCGCCCTCCCCGGTCACCGTGCGCGTCACGCGCAGCGGGTACGATGCCGTCATGGTGGTCGAAGATCGGGGGCCGGGCATCGCCGAAGCGGAGCGCGAACGGATCTTCCAGCGATTCGTCCGCGGATCGACTGCGGCCGGAACGAATGGGTTGGGCCTCGGCCTTTCGTTGGTCGCGGAAATCGCCCGATGGCACGGCGGCGACGCGGCGGTCGAAGCAGCGCCCGGCGGCGGCTCGCGATTTTCCATCACACTACCGCTGGCCGCCGAAACGGCCAGCGCAGGAGCGATGTAAATGGCGACGGTGCTCGTGGTCGATGACGATGCCGGAATCCGCGAGAGCGCGGCCATGGCGCTGGAGAAAGTCGGGCTGAAGACGCTGCAGGCCGGCGACGTCACCTCGGCGCTGCAGATGCTCCGCAATCATCGCGTCGACGTCGTCCTCAGCGACATCTACATGCCCGGCGAGACCGGCCTGACGCTGCTGCAGGCAATCGCCGAGCGCACAAACCCGCCGCGCGTGATTCTGATGACCGCCCGCGGCACGATCGAGACCACGGCGCTGGCGCAGCGCATCGGTGCTTTCGACTATCTGGCCAAACCCTTCGATCTCGGCGAATTGATCGCCCGCGTCCGCGCCGCGCTCGGCGAGCGCGTGGCCGATGAAGTTCCGATCGAAGCGGGACCGGCATCGCGCATCGTCGGATCGCATCCCTCGATGATCGCCATGTACAAAGCGATTGCCCGCGTGGCCTCGCTCAACGTGCCGGTGGTGATTCTCGGCGAGAGCGGCAGCGGGAAAGAGCTGGTCGCGCAATCGATTCACGACCTCGGCGATCGCGTTTCCGGCCCGTTCATCGCCATCAACTGCGGCGCCATTCCCGACACGCTGCTCGAGAATGAGCTCTTCGGCTCGACACGCGGCGCATTCACCGATTCGCGCCAGGACCGGCGCGGCGCGCTCTCCCGCGCCGACGGAGGCACGCTCTTTCTTGACGAGATCGGCGACATCTCGCCAGCCTTCCAGGTCAAGCTGCTCCGGTTTCTGCAGGACGGAATCGTCACGCCGCTCGGATCGGAGAAGAGCCATCGCGTCGACGTCCGGCTCATCGCCGCCACGCATCGCGACATCAAACGGCTCGTCGCCGAGGGGAAGTTTCGGGAGGACCTGTACTACAGGCTGGCGGGATATGAGATCGCCGTCCCACCGCTGCGCGATCGCGTCTCCGATATCCCGCTCCTCGTCGATCACTTCAAGAATCGGATCGCCACGGAGATGAAGCGCGAATCGATTCCGGGACCGTCGCAAGCGGTGCTCGACGTCCTCGCCGCGCATCGTTTTCCGGGCAATGTTCGCGAATTGGAACAGGTCATCCGGCGCACGATCATCGACTCGGGGGCGCTCATCGATCCCAAAGCGGCGGCCAACGCGTTGCGCGACATCGCGCCGTCGATCGAGTCAAAACCGGCCGCCGCAGCGCCGCCCGCCGAGGAGGAACTGGTCAGTCTCGATGAAGCGGAGAAGCGGCACATCATCGCCGTCCTGCGCGCCACCGGCGGGAATCAGACGCAGGCCGCATTCATTCTGGGCATCGAGCGCAAGACCCTTGCGCGAAAAATCAAACGACTCGATATTTCGCTCGAACCCTCGTGAGGCCGTCATGAAGACACTCCTGGCATCACTCGCCATGCTCGCCGCCGCGGCCGCAACCACGCCGCAGGCGCCGGTCGGCTATCGATTCGATGATGTGAAGCGCACCGTCGTGCTCAAGACAGCCAACCAGCAGTCGCCGGCATCGAAAGGGCTGCACGCGCAGAGCGGCGACCACGTCCACACCGGCTTCTTCTCCTACGCCCTCATCGCCGCCGAACAGCACCGCGCCAAATTCGAAATCTTCGGATCGACCGACGTGCAGCTTGCCGGCGGAGCTCCCGGCGTCATCCTCTCGCTCGAGCGCGGCCGCATCCACGCGCTGTTCGACAAGATCACCGGCTCCGAGCCGCGCCTCGTTCAGACGCCCGGCGCGCTGCTGGCCGTTCGCGGCACGCAGTACAACGTCGAAGTCGACGATTCCGGCAAAGCGACGTTGGACGTCTTCGAAGGAACCGTCGAAGTCCAATCGCCGCTCCGCCCCGAACCGATTTTCGTTCACGCCGGCCAGAGCTCGATCTTCAGCCGCCAGCAGCCGCCGCCCGATCATCCGATGAACACGCCTCCCGATCGCCGCCAGGGAGCCCCCGATCACCGCGACGGCAGCAACCCGGCCAATCCCGGCCGCCCCGGCGATCCGGGCACGCACGGCGGCCCGCCGGGAGCGGGACAGCCGCCACCGCAACCGCGTCCGGCGCCCCCGACACCCGGACCGGGCGGGCATCACTGAAAATTGCCAGCGGATCACGCGCGCGCCGGAATGTGCGCGAAGGCGACAAAACAATCGCAAATGTCGTGGTTGTAGCGACCGCCTTCGCGGCCGCAAAACAAAATCGCGAACCGAATCCCCTGGCGGAGCCAGGGGCCTGGATTGTTTGACGCGCCTTCGCGCGTCACGCGTCGGAGCGTCGGGGACGTCGGACGATTGGTGCCGACCCGTGGTGACAGACAGCACCGTGATCCCGCGCACGAACCCCCTCCCCCTTCCCTGTATAATCTCCGGTCTGTTTCCACGCATATGAGCGAGTCAGCCACGGCGGAAGAATCGGCCGTCTCGATGCCGCGTCTCGGGGTTCAGGCAGTTCTGCGCACCGACGTGGGATTGGTCCGTTCCGAAAACCAGGACTTCGGCACTTACACCACGCCGCGCGAAGAGAGCAGCAGCCATCCCGGCGGACGCCTGCTCGTCGTCGCCGACGGCATGGGCGGACATCGCGGCGGCGCCACCGCTTCTCGCCTGGCCGGCGAGACCGTCAAGGCCCAATACCTCGGCAGCGAGACCTACGACATCGCCCAGGCATTGCGCGAATCGCTCACGCGCGCCAACGCCCGGATTTTCACCGAGTCCCAGGCCAATCCCGATTTGCGCGGGATGGGGACCACCACCTCGGCACTGGTGGTCAAAGACAACCAGGCCTGGTTCGCTCACGTCGGTGACTCGCGCATCTACCTCGTGCGCGGCGATGAGATCCGGCAGATCACCGAAGACCACTCCCTGGTAGCTTCCATGGTCCGGGAAGGACTGCTCACGCCGAAAGAGGCCGAGAACCATCCACGCCGCAACGTCCTGCAGCGCTCCATGGGCGTCGGCGAAGACGTCGAGATCGACGTCAGCGGCCCGTTTCCGGTGCAGACCAACGACGTGTTCGTCCTCTGCAGCGACGGCCTGCACGGTCTGGTCAAAGAGCCGGAGCTGAAGCAGATCGCCGGACTGCCGATCGACCAGGCCGCCACCGAGTACGTGCGCCTGGCGCTCTCGCGCGGCGCGCCCGACAACGTCACCGTCATCGTGGCGAAGATCGTCCCGGTCGGCGAGCTCGGAAAAGAGACGCTGGTCGATGCGGATGAAACGCTAGCCGATCATCCCCTCGACGAGACGCAACGCGACACCGCGCCGATCGTCCCCATCCTCGATGACGAGCCGCCCGCCGAGGAGAGCGACGTCGTAGAGACCACCGTCGAGACGCCGATTCAGAATGAGCCGTTACCGAAGACCGTGGAGACGGTGAAGCCGGCGTCGTCAGGTGGCTCGTTTCTCAAGTGGGTGCTCATCGCGATCCTGATCCTCGGCGGCGCCGCCGGAGGGTGGCAGTACTGGAAGCAGCATCAAAATCAGGGAACTCCCAACACACACTCCAAGTAACCCTCGAACCATGGCCCCCTCGCGCCGCCTTCTCCTCGTCCTGCTCCTTCTCACCGCCCTCGGATGCCGCGGCGATGTCACCCATCTCGACGAGTCGGCGAAGATGGCCTACGGCGTGAAGCCGGCCGTCGTCCGCGTCAACGCCTTCGCCACCGCGCAGTTCCGCTACGCGCCATCGTCGATTCGAACGATTGCCGTCGCCCTGAAACGCGAAGGCTTCGAAGTGGCGGTGGAGAAGAGCGGCGATGCCGATGACCTCTTCGTCCCCACCGGCGCCGGCGGATCGGGCAGCGGCTTCATCATCCATCCCGACGGATTGATCCTCACCAGCGGCCACGTGGTCGCGCCGACGCAGAATGACGACGCCCTCGATCACGAGTTGCTGCGCAACGGCGCCATCTCGGCGCTGCTGAAACACTTCCCGGTCGACGACCTCCGCAAGCTGCACCGCACCGACGCCCTCGACCGCTACATCGCCGCGCTCGCCGAAAACGGCCGGCTCGAAAAGCGCGTGGTCACCAACGAGGTCGAGCTGTCGAACGGCGAGAAACTGCCGTTCACCATCGCCCACTTCTCGCCGGCGCTGGCGCAGCACGGCACCGACCTGGCACTGCTCCGCGTCAACCACAAAAACCTGCCGGTGCTGACGCTCGGCGACTCCGACTCCACGCGCGTCGGCGAATCGATCTGGTCGGTCGGCTATCCCGCCGTCGCCAGCAGCACCGACGACGTCATCGGCGGCTGGCTCTCGCGCGACAGCGATCTCGAGGCCACCTTCAATCCCGGCATCATCACCGCCATCAAGCGCAACGTCACCAACACGCCGGTGTTTCAATCGAACGTGGCCATCTACCGCGGCAACTCCGGCGGCCCGGCGGTCAATCGCGCCGGCGAAGTGGTCGGCATCTCCACCTGGGGCCGCAGCGACGCCGAATCGATCAAGTTCCTGGTGCCGATCAACGTCGCCCGTCTTTTTTTGAATGATGCGCACGTGCCGGTCAATGTCGAAGGCGACTTCGATCACCACTACCGCGCCTCGCTCGATGCCGCGCAGGACGGCAAGTGGACCGTGGCCTCGACCGAGCTGGCCAGCGCCAACACTCTCTTTCCGAACTCGCCCGACCTGATGCGCTTCCGCCACGACACCAACCGCGCGCTGCAGTCGATGCCGCTCTGGCGCAAGCATCCGGTGGCGACGGCCGGGGCCGGCGGCGCGCTGGCGGCGCTGGCGCTGGGCCTCACCATCGTGCGCGTGCGGCGTCCGCGCATCCCCGCGGACATGCTCAAAGTGACCACCGAGCGCGTGGTCTCGCCGGCGAGCGCCCCGGCGGGCACGCCGCTCATGCTCGGCAAGCTGACCATCCTCAACGGATCGCGCGCCGGCGAGCGGTTCGCCCTCGGCGGCTCCGGCATCCGCGTGGGACGGGAAGCGGCAATGTGTGAGATCGTATTGGAGAACCCTAAGGTCTCCCGGCTGCATGCAGAAGTGGTCTCGATCGACGGCAAAGTGCTGCTGATCGACAGGAATTCGTCGAACGGGACGTACGTCAACGACCAGAAGATCGACAAGCGGTTCCTGAAAGACGGCGACATCATCTACTTCGGCGGGCGCAACGCGGTTGCGGTGGCCTTCCATGCGTGAGGCATTGAAACGTGGCTGACAAGCGGTGTGAGAACGGGCATTTCATCGATGAGAGCTGGGACCTTTGTCCGTATTGCCCCGCCGAGAACGCAGAGTCCGACATTCCGGTAGTCCGGCCGACGCGATTCGGCGGTCCTGACGCCCAGCGCCCCGCCGCTCCGGAACCGATCCGCCGCCCCACCGCGGTGCCATCACCGCCGACCATGGCCCGCCGCGACGCCGCCGTGGCCATCGCCTCCGAGCCGGTCGATCGCACGGTGGCCGTGCAGAAGCTCGATCCGCTGGCGGCACCGAAGCGCTACGTCGTCGGTTGGCTGATCGGACTCAACGGCGCCGCGCGCGGCGAGTCGTACCCCGTCCGCATCGGCCGCAACGTCCTCGGGCGCGACCGGCGCTCGGACATCGTCATCGGCGACGATCAGGCATCCTCGCATCACGCCGATCTCGTCTTTCGTCCCGAGGAGCGGCGGTTCATTCTGATGGACCACAACTCCACGAATGGGACCTACGTCAACGACCTGGAGATCGAGCCGCGGCGCGATCTGGCGGCGAACGACGTCGTCCGCATCGGCTCGCACAAATTCCTGTTCACGCCGCTCTGCAACGAAGGCTTCTACTGGGATGAAGAGGGCGCGCTGAAATGATCGGCCAGATCGTCGGCAACTACCGCATCGAGCGCGAGCTCGGCGAAGGCGGCATGAGCCACGTCTACGTCGGACGCACCATCGCCCGCAACGAGATCCTTCCCGCCGACTACATCGTCGTCCTCAAGGTCATGAGCGAAGAACTGGCCGGCGAAGTCACGGCCAGAAAACGCTTCGTCAAGGAAGCGCACATCCTGGAGAAGCTGCGCCACCGCTACATCACCCGCTTCTACGAATTCATCAACAACCAGGACCACGCCGTGCTGGTGATGGAGCTGGTGGAAGGGACGCCGGTCGACGTCCTTCTCACCGAGCGCGGGGCCATGCCCATCGCCGACGCCATCGGCACCGCGCAGTGCCTGCTCGAAGCGCTGGTCTACGCGCACGGCAAGGGGATCGTGCATCGCGACATCAAACCGGCCAACCTGATCCGCGAAAACGCCGGCGTGGTCAAGGTCACCGACTTCGGCATCGCCAAGATCAAGGAAGGGGCCGCCGGCAGCACCCAGACCGTGCTCACCAAATCCGGCTTCCTCCTCGGCACGCCGCACTACATGTCGCCCGAGCAGATTCGCGAGCCGAAAGATGCCGGCGCCAAGAGCGACGTCTACTCCTCCGGCGTGGTGCTCTACGAGATGCTCACCGGCGCCCTGCCGTTCAACAGCCGCTCGCTGCCGAAGCTCATCGACGCCATCTATCGCGGCGAGAAGCAGTCGCTGCGCGCGCTGCGGCCGGAGATCGACGCCGAACTGGAATCGATCGTCTTCCGGGCCATGCATCCGCGCATGGATCAGCGTTACGAGTCCGCCCGCCAATTCTTCGAAGCGCTGGAGGAGTACAACCTCCGCCCCGGCTACACGCCGACGATCCGTCCGATTCCGGCCATGCCGAAGGACAACGCCACGGCGCAACGCTGGCAGCTCGTCCACGTCAAACCGGAAGCGAATGAAAAACACGCGCTGCAGGGCGACAGCATCATGGTCGGCCGCGACCGCACCTGTTCGGTCGTCCTGGCCCACCCGGCCGTCTCCCGCCGCCACGCCCGCATCACCATGAGCGGCGCCTCGTGCACGCTCGAAGATCTGAAATCAGCCAACGGAACGTATGTCAACAACACCCGCATCGAAAAAGCGGTGTTGAAGCCGGGAGACGTGGTGCGGTTCGGCGCGGATCCGGCGTGTAGTTATGTGTTGAAAGATCATTGAAGTGGTCAGTGGTCAGTGGCTAGTGGTCAGAAAAAGAAATGCGTCCTGACCACTGACTACTGACCACTGACCACTGCCAACTGGCCACTCCGGAGAGACGCCATGAACCAAATCAACTGCCTTCGCTGCAAACAGCCGATCGACCCGAGCCTGGAACAATGTCCGGCCTGCGGCGAGCGGGTGACCGTGTTTCAGCGGACGTACTCGTCGAAGCTGCTCGACGGCAAGTATCAGATCCTCGACCGCCTCGGCATCGGCGGCATGGGCGAAATCTTCAAGGTCCGCCACATCCATCTCAACGAGCTCCGCGTCATCAAGATCATGCGGCCGAACGTCGCCGCCGACGATCAGGGCATGCAGCGCTTCCTCCAGGAAGCGCGCACGTCGACCATGATCAAGCACAAGAACCTGGCGATGCTCTACGACTTCGCCCAGCTCGACGACGGCTCCTATTACATGGTGTGGGAGTTCATCGACGGCACGAACATTCAGAAATGGATCGGCCAGAATGGACCGATGCCGCCGCGGCTGGCCATCGAGATCGCCATCCAGGCGTTGAGCGGACTCGAACATCTCCACTCCATGGGCCTGATCCATCGCGACATCTCGCCCGAGAACATCATGCTGTCGCAGGACCATCACGGAAAACTGGCGGTGAAGGTCATCGACTTCGGCATCGCCAAGCAACTCTCCGAGGGCGATGGTGGGCAGGGACTGACGCAGACTGGCATGTTCCTCGGCAAGCTGAAATACGCCTCGCCTGAGCAGGCCGGCTTCCTCAAAGAGGGCGAACACCTCGATCCGCGCTCCGACCTCTACTCCTTCGGCATCGTCATGTACGAGATGCTGGCCGGCCGCGCGCCGTTCCAGGCCACCAACCCCCACGGCTACATCCTCAAACACGTCACCGAGAAACCGCAGCCGATTCATGAATTGAATCCTGCCGTGAAGGTGCCGGCCCAACTCGAGTCGGTGATCATGAAGTCGCTGGAGAAGAGCCGCGACAATCGCTACGCCACCGCGGCCGATTTCGAACACGCGCTGGAAGCGATTCGCAACACCGTGACGCCCGACCAGAAGTACGGCCTCGGCGAGCGGATGATCACCCTCTCCGGCGCGCAGACGCTGGCCGAGCTCCCGAAATTCACCACCGGCCCGCAGGGCACGTTCAGCGGCCAGCAGTCGACGCAACAGACCATGACCGGCCAGCCGACGCAGGCCGAACCGTCGATGCCGCCGCCGCGAACCGGCCCGACCGGAACGAAGGTCGGCAGCGACGAAGCTACGGTCATGGAGCGCAATCTCGGTTCGGCAGGAACGATGCCCGGCGCGCCCGGAACCCGCGCCGGCAGCGACGAAGCCACGGTGATGGAGCGCTTCGCCACGCAGTCCGCGCCGACGACCGCCGAGCCGAAGTGGAGCAATGCCGAAGCGACGATGATCGAGCGCCAGATCTCGCCGGCCGCGCTCGCGCCGAAAAAGAGCAGCGGAATGATGATCGGCATCGCCGCAGCTATCGTGGTCGTCATCGCCGGCGCCGCGTTCTTCATCTGGAAAAACAAACAGGCAACGCCGACCGCCGTCGTCAGCACCACCAGCGTGACCAGCACCGCTCCGACGTCGACCGCGCCGATCACTGCCGGACAGGGCGTCCTTCTCCTCTCCGCTTCGCCATGGGGCGATCTCGAAAAAACCGTCGACGAAAAAGGGAAGTCGATCGACCTCACCGATGACAAGCGTTCCACGCCGACGCGCATCGAGCTCGAGCCGGGCAAGTACATGGTTACCGTGTCCGGGCCGAACGGCACCAAGCAGACCATCGACGTCAACGTCGTCGCCGGCCAGCCGGTCCGCAAGATGCTCGACCTCGAACACGTGAATTTCGAAGAGCTGGAAAAGGAAGTCGCGAAACCATGAAAACGCGCACCTGCACGCTCGCGTTAGCCCTGCTTCTCGCCGCCAGCGCAGCGCTGGCGTCGTGGTACGACGACTACGATGCCGGCGTCAACGCCGCCAAGAACGGCCAGTGGGCCGTGGTCATCCAGAAGATGTCGGCGGCGATCAAAGGCAATGGCAAAGAGAACGACAAGGCGCGCACCTACGGCGCGATCTTCATCAGCTATCACCCTTACTACTACCGCGCCGTCGCCTACCTGAACACCGGCAAGTACGAGCAGGCGGTGGCCGATCTCGAACAGTCCACCGGCGCCGGCGAAGAGAACCTCGGATCGATCGAGACGCTGATGTCGCGCGCCAAGACGAAGCTGGCGCAGTCGAGCGCGCCACAGCCCGAGCCGCAACCGCCTGCACCGACGCCGCGCGTCGTTCCCACGCCGGTTCCTGTTCCGATGCCGGTGCAACCGTCAGCGCCGGCGATCGATCCCGCGCTGCGCCAGCAGGCCGCCGCGGCGATCAATCAGGCCAAGACACGCATCGCCGCCGCGCAACAGCGCAAGGCGGGGAACACGCCGCAGTACGCGCAGGCCACGCAGGCGCTGACCGACGCGCTCACCCGCAACGGCAACGCACGGTCGAATGACGATCTGAACGCCGCCATCACCTCGGCCAACAACGCCGCCACGATCGCCGATCTCGCGCCGGCGCCCGGCGCTCCCATCCCGCCGCCCACCGCCATCCCCACCCGTCCGACGCAGGCCAGCACTCTCGTGCTCGCCGATGCGTCAAAACGCGTTCGCGACGCGCTGGAAAGCTACTTCCGCGGCGACTTCGACGACGCCTCGACCAAGTTCCGCAAGCTCACCAACGAGATGCCCACCAACGGCTGGATCTGGGCCTTCCTCGGCGCCTCCCAATACTCCCAATACGCCTTCGAAGCCGACGACAACTACAAGAACGCCGCGATGGACTCGTTCCGAAAAGCCAAGACCCTCCACAAGTGGAACGGCGGCCTGCCGCAACGGTACTTCTCGAAGCGGATTCGGAAGGTGTTCGACAGCGCGAGTTAGCTTTGTGGAGAGTCGGCTGGGATTAGAAGGACTTCAGGGCGCACAGTCGAGAGGATCCAGCTTGAGGCGCATCCTTGCCAAATAGGCGTTGATCTCCGAGAGGACCGCCGCGGAAAACTCAGCGCGGCCCTCGAGACAGTCCCGCATGAGCTGTGAGATGACGCCGGGATCTTCGAGTATGAGTGCTTCCTTGATCCGAGCTCGCGCCGAATTCTGTTCCTTGCGCCGGGCCTCGATGAGAGGTTCTCTGTTCAGGTCGTACACCGCTTCGGTCGTCGTACCGATGTCGTCGATGCCCCTCACCGTCCCGAATGCTTTGTCGTTTTTCCCCGGCACGAACTCGAGATGAGCTGTCGGTTCGTGCAGATAGGCGTTGAAGAGCAGCGGCTCCTCGGTGTTCAGCCGATCGGACCTGCTTGGTTTGCTCAGCCGCTTCGTTTCATCGCGAAGCGGAAAGCGATTCGCTTTCCCTTTCGCTTGATTACAGAGCTGGCACGAGGGAAGGAGATTGTCGAGGTCATACGCCAGCCAATAGTAGCCAGGATGGTCGATGGGATCGCCGTTCTCGTCCGTGACTTTCTTCTTCGGGCGGTAGTGCTCAACATCCCCCCAGGCCACCGTCTCGAACTTTGCATCGCAGTATGCGCACTTGCCATGAAAAAGAACGCGCAGGTAGTCTTTCATCGCTCCCCAGATTGGTCTGTGCGCATCGAAGTCGTATGCTTCTTTGCGCCGCTTGGCCCAGATCGCCTTGGCGGTCTCACTGCGCGCCTTCTTCTTCCAAGCGGCGAAGTCATAGGGCTCAATGGTGAAGGAAACAATCAGCCCCGCGTCGACACGCTGCCGCAGGTGACGGGCAACGTTCGCTTCCGACGACGACGCGTACAACTCGGTAGCAGTGCGTTTCCCGTGCTGAATCTCGACCTTGAAGTTCGGTTCGCCGCGAGGAACGCGTTTCATTCCGGTCTCCGTGATTCTGAGGAGATCTCCTGCAGCTGCACCTTCACTTCATTGAGCACGCGAAGCTTCACGTCGTCCGGCATTTGCTCGATTTTTTCGTTGAGCGAGTTCTCGATCAACTCGAATGCCTGCCGCGCCTCGGCACGCGCATGCGGCGACGGCAGATTCATGCCCAGAAATTCGGCGTGATCCTGCAACTCCTGCCGTTCCTTCGATTGAAGGTCGTCGCGCGCAGCAAGCGCTGTGTATTTCATCAGCCGCTCGTGCACGATCGGATCGCGGACAGTTTCGAGATCGAACAACGGCGTGGTCAGCAACTGATCGGGACGAAGGCCGCGCACATCGAAGTCGGGTTTCTCGACCAGCACCTCGTCCCCCCGTCGCTTGAACATGAACACCTGCCGCTTGTCGAGGGACGTGACGATCAGCGGCGAATGGGTGGTGACGACGAACTGGACATTCTTGAAGAGCTTCGTCAGCGCGCGGACGATTGCCTGCTGCCAGCTGGGGTGCATGTGCGCGTCGACCTCGTCGACGAGAACCAGCGCGGTCTGCTCCTCCGGCCTCTCGTCGCTGCCAAAGACCTCGTACATCCGCTGCAGCAGAACGCCGACCCAGCCGATGACGGATGTGGTGCCCTGGCTGAGCGACTCCAGCGGCACGGTCACCCCTCCGGTGGTCTTTACGCGAATCTCGAATGTCCTGGGTTCGATGCTGTCGAAGGCCAGATCGACGTCGGGGGTAATGGCGTCGAGCACTGCGAAGAAGTGGTCGAAGAGTGCCCGGGCGACTTTCGCGTCATCGCTCTCTCCTCGGGCCTGGTAGTCGAGATTAATCAGCCATTGTTTGAGGTCGTCGAGGCGCGGGTCGGCAGCCGAGCTCGCGAGCGGAGTCACGTCGGAGACCAGGGGAACGGCGGCGGAACGTACGCTCGACGGGCCGGACAGACGCTTCCATGAGACTGTGCGCACCGGCGGAAAGCCAATGGCCAGCAGACGTCCGATCTCGACCGGAGAGAGCCCGCCGTGCACAGTCACCTCGCCGCTGAGTTGGCGATAGAGGTTCAGGAGATATGGCTCGCCGCCGACAGTGATCTCAATCGAGCCATCGGAAGCACCCGACCGCAGCAGGCGCCGCGCGGTAACCGCGTCGAGCTTCTCGCCGCAAAGTCCGGCCGCAATGGCACGCAACACAATCGACTTGCCTCGCCCGTTGTTGCCGAGAAAAAGGTTCCAGTCGCGCTCGAGATCGAGCTCGAGTGATGGAAAGGGGCCGATGTTCCGAAGGACTACCCGCTGCACACGGACATCGGTCCTGTCCGGGCGCGCCACTGTCGATGGCGTGCCCTTTTGCACCGCCTGCGCCAGCTGCGTCACCACAGTAGTAAGCGATCTGGCGCCGTCGCTGGGATTGATCTCGATGAGTGTGGTCTGCGGTTCGTGACGCAGCAGGTTGGCTTCCACGTCGCTGCTCGCGACCTCGGCGATGACGAAGCGGCGCGAGTTCGAGACCGAGCGAAGGTCCATGATTTCGCTGAAGCTCCGCACTTCCGCCGGCGACAATCCGAGGAAGACGATGGCATGTCCGGAGAGCAGCGACTGCAATGCGGAGCGGAAACGCCGCGCTTCAAACATCGCCCGCCGGAGTGCGCTCGGGCCGAAGACGTAGCCCGACTTCGAGTCGCCATACAACTCGACGAAAGGACGGCGTCCCGTTGCGCCCATCGCTTCGATGAGCGCCTCCGAATCGCCGAATCGGATGGGCTGCGTCTCGTCGACCATGCTGGGGCGTAGCCCGCAGTCCAGGGCAACGTTAATGATCGCTGCGAACGGAAGCGATTCGAGCGCTTCCTGAAGGCGGCCATTAGGCACGTATCTACTGAAGAATGGACCTGCAATCTGGCGAAGCCTCCCCGAACGAATCTTGATGGAAAGCTCATCGGCGATGAGGTCGGTACGCCCCCTCGACAATGCCTCCCGCAGCACCTTCGCGTCCTCTAATAAGAGCTCGCCCTGCTTCGCCGCTTCGTCGATGAACATACGCATCAGTTGCGACATCTCGAGCATCCCAGCAGCGACGGCGAGGCGTTGGCCTGCTACCAGGACCGCACGTTGCCCGGCGATCGCGGAGACAAGCTCCAACGGAAGTTCGGAGGGGGTTACCAGCGGCGGGTCCGGAAATCGAGCGTATGAGGGGTCAACGGAATACGATGACCGTTCCCGTTCTGATCGTGACTCGGCCCACCGCAATGACCACACGGACAGTCCAAAGCTAAACAGCAAAACCCCGACTGACATGACGGCGAACGACGCCCAGAACAGCTGTCGTGCGCGATGCTCGGCGGCGAGATTCCGCTGTGCGACGGCCAGCACGCCATCATTCGTCAGGTACGCCCAACGCGGAGGGGCGGCGGCGAGCAGCCGCACATCAGGAGTGTCTGCAAAGTTCTCCGGAAGCAGCGTACTCGGCAGCGTCGGCACCGAAACGATCCGCTTTGTGGTAGCAGCGAGGAGAACATCGCCGTAGAAAACCATTGCACCAAGGTCGTACTCATCCCAATGAATATTTTCGACGAACCTCTGTCCGCTGAGCTTCCCAATCGCAAGCCTTCCCTCGCCGACATTGACCGCTGCCATGATTCCGTCAGGTCCGAGCGCTTCGATGCGATTGGCAAACGCGAATTGCCGCGCGCTGCCAGCCTTCGTGTTGACGACCACGGTCGGAAACTTGGCGGTATCCGCTGGAGTGAGCGCGACCTGATCTATCCCAGCGACCAACCGATAACCCGCGTCGGCCAGCGTGAGAGAGGTCGCTTCGAGCTGTCCGGGACCCCACCGCTTATGACGGGCGAGGATTCCAACGCTCCCGCTTTCGTTGACATACACAAGCAACGAGTTGCTGGCGTACCCCATCATCCAGGCCTCTCGGGGGAGACGATCGGTTTCCGTTCCTTTCCAGGGATCCTTCCATACGATGTATCGGCGATCCAACCCGGGAGTATCGATCGCGATCTCCGCGCCGTCGGGACTGACAGCCCAAACCCGCGTTCCGCCGATGACGACCCGCTGTGACGCTGACATCACCAGCTGTCCGTTCGATTCGGAGAAGGAGAGAACCCGTACTCCGTCCGCCGTCTCCTCTGTAGCCATCAGCCGGCCATTGGGCGAGAACCAGATCTTCGTTACCGCCCGCAATGTGTCGGCCGAGCGCACCAGCAGCGGCTTGCGCGCGTTCTCAGCGTCATCGCGGCTGTAAATGAGGAGGGCGAAGCCTCCTGCCATGATGAGCAGACCAGTCACCACGAATGGCAGCGGCCACAAACGCGAAAGGCTCTTGAGCATGGATGGCCATCATGATAGCGGCACCTCAGCCGGCGTGCAGTCGCAAAGCCTCCGTCAATTGTTGCGGAGGAACGTTTACGACAAGCCGCACGCTTGGGTGGCAGAGGCCCACTGCATGAACGACTCGGGCGGCAACGGCAAGGTTGGCCACACCGTGATCATCGACGCGAACAGCACCACGAACAACGTCGAATTTACGATCGCGATCTATCCGAGTTTCCCGAACCAGCCCACGGCCGGCTAGTAGTATCCGGAACCAGCGGAGACCTCGGGGCGCGATAAAGATCGCGTCCCGAGGTCAGCTGCGTGCGGCGGTTCTACTCGAACCGCCAACACGGTTGACCGTTACTGGTTGCCCTGACCCGCGGTGTTCGATCCGCCGGTGCTCTTTGCTTCGGCTTTGCCGCCGTCGCTGTGGGGCATCACGTTCGAGACGGCGTGGCCCAGCTTTGAGGCGACCTTGCTGATTGCGGTGCGCGCGCTGGCGAGCGGACCGGCCTTCTTCGTGGCTTTTTTGGCCGGAGCTTTTTTGGCTGCGGCTTTCTTGGCAGGAGCCTTTTTGGCGGCAGCTTTCTTCGCGGGGGCTTTCTTCGCCGCGGCTTTCTTTGCAGCTTTCTTGGCGGGAGCCTTCTTCGCCGCTTTCTTGGAAGGCGCGGCCTTCTTCGATGCGCTGCGCTTGGCGGGGGCTTTTTTCGCGGCCTTCTTGCTCGACTTCTTCGCGGCAGCTTTCTTCGCGGCCGGTTTCTTCGAGGACTTCTTCGCAGCTTTCTTCGCGGACTTCTTGGACTTCTTGGCAGCCATGGATTCTCTCCTATTCAAAACTGTAGACGTGGGGAGCCGTACGTTCGAAGGAAAAGTTGTGCTGCGTGGCAACTGCGTTGCACGAATTTCAATGTAGACGAAGATGTCGCGATTGTCACGCACGCAACGCTTCCCACGATGGCTCGCGATGATTCTGATCATCGTCTTCATCGCCTCCGAAGCGGTCTCCATCTATCTCTTCCTCATGAATCGGCGGTTCACGCGCGAGCTGGTGAGCCACGCCTGGCGACAGCCGACGGTCATCGTCTCCTCCGCCCACACGCGGCAGGTGCGCGTGGCTTCGCTGTACGGCGTCGACTGGCGCACCACGCCGCCGGTGGCGCTGCAATCGCTTCCCGGCTTCGTGCCGCGCGCGTTTCTGGCGGCCGAGGATGTGAGGTTTCATCATCACATCGGCATCGATCCGATCGGCATGGTGCGCGCGCTCTTCACCAACATCCGCGCGCACGGCATCGCCGCCGGCGGCTCGACCATCGATCAGCAGATCATCAAAGCGCGCTTTTTCTCGCAGGAGCGGACGTGGCGCCGCAAGATCCCCGAGATCATCCTGGCCATCGTGCTCGATGCGCGCATGCCGAAGGACGAGATCCTGGAGGTCTATCTCAACGAGGTTTATCTCGGGCACAGCGAGGGCAAGCCGATCCTCGGCATCGACGAGGCTTCGCGGCTCTACTTCGACAAGCCGCCCTCGGAGCTGCGCGTCGACGAAGCGGCCGTCCTGGCCGGGATGATCCGCGCGCCGAATCGCGACACGCCGGAGAAGCATCCCGACGTCGCCCGCGCGCGACGCGACGCCATCCTGGCGGTCATGCGCGATCACGACTGGATCGATGACGCGCAACTCGCCGAAGCGAAAGCGCGCGATGTCGAGTTCCACATGGGCAGCATCCCGCAGGCGCCGTATCCGTTTTACCTTCGCGCTCTTCGCGCCGACATCGTCAAGCAGATCGGCGTGCGTCCGCTGATCGAAAGCGGACTGACCATCGTCTGCGAGATGGATCCCGATGCGCAGCACAACGCCGAGCGCGTGGCGGCTCGCGCGCCGGTGCAACTCGAAGCATCGCACGCCTGGCTGCGCGCGCAGGCGCGAAGCGAGCCGCTGCAGGTGGCCCTGCTCTCCGTCGACCCGCGCAGCGGCGGCATTCGCGCGCTCGTCGGCGGCAGCAACTACAACGTCTCCCCGTTCGATCGCACTTCGGCCATGCATCGCCAGCCGGGCTCGGCGTTCAAGACGTTCGCCTATCTCGCCGCCATCGCTTCGAAGAAAGCGACCACCGCCTCGCTGCTGCTCGACGAGCCGGTCAGCATCGAGGTCAACGGAAACGAAACGTGGCAGCCGCACAACTACGACGATCGCTATCGCGGGCGCGTGACGCTGCGCGAAGCCTTCGAGCACTCGCTGAACGTTCCCACCGTGCGGCTCTCCGAGGACATCGGCGTCTCGCGCGTGGCCAATGTCGCCGAGAAATTCGGATTCAAGGAGAAGTTCGCGCGCATCCCCGCGCTGCCGCTTGGTGTGACCGAAGTCTCCATGCGCGAACTGACCGCGGCATACACGCCGTTTCCCAACCTCGGCATCCGCGTCGAGCCGTTTCTTCTGCGCGAAGTGCGCGACCGCGTAGGGAAAACGCTTTACGCGCACGAGCTCGACCAGAAGCGCGTGGCGGACGCCGATGCAACCTACATCCTGCACACGCTGCTGCGCGGCGTGGTGCGGCGCGGCACGGCTTCGCGCCTCAGCCGCTACGGGCTCGGCTACGTCGCCGGCAAGACCGGCACCACCAGCGATTATCGCGACGCCTGGTTCGTCGGCTACACGCCGGACATGGTCACCAGCGTCTGGGTCGGCTTCGATCACGGCGCGCCATTGCGGCTCTCATCGGGCGAGGCGGCCATTCCGATCTGGGGCGCGTACATGAGCTCCATCCCGCATCAGCGCGGCGAGCCGCGGCCGCCCGCGGGCGTAACCTTCCGCGACATCGATCCCGAGAGCGGCATGCTCTGGCAGGATGGCTGCCCAGGTCCCATCCGCGAAGTTTTTCTGGCCGGAACCGCGCCGACGCACAAATGTCCCGCCGGCTTCTTCGGCGGCATCATCCGCAGCGTCTTCTTCAACCGCGGCAACTTCGACGAGCCGCCTGCGATCACGCTCGAGCAGTTCCGCAAGTGGGCCAACGACGTCGATCGCAGCCGCCGCGAGGTGGAGAGTGCGTGGGAGAAGTTGCGGAGGACGTTCGGGCGGTAGGCCTGCCGTGTTCGTGCGCTCGGCCTGCCGTGTGTGCGCGAAGGCGCACGCAACAAACATAGCCCCGCGCTATGCGCGGGGAACGGGAGCGGTATCAATTTGCGGCCGCGAAGGCGGTCGCCACAACGCTGATAACGGATGTCGCGTTATAGCGGCCGCCTTCGCGGCCGCAAATCCACTGATCGATTTCCCCCTGGCAGAGCCAGAGCTAAGGTTGTTCGACGCGCCTTCGCGCGTCAACCTTGTGTGCCGCATCTCTCCGGCGGCTCGCCTGGATAGTTTCCAGGCGGTTTGACAAACGCCCGTTCCCGGCCTACATTCGCCACTCGCTGGATTGATTTGGGGTCGCTTGCAACCAGGGTAAAAAAAGCTAAATAGCCGGCAAGTTCGAATTCGTTCTTCGATTTGGCCCCACGTCGATTCCGGCGTGGGGCTTTTGTTTTTGGCGGTTACGGGGTTGCGCGGTCTCGCGATTTCGCGGTCCCGCCCACCGCGTAACCGCGCAACTTCGAGACCGCGAGACCGCTATGCAGAACTTCATACAGGCAATCGCAGACGAGCACGTCTACCTCTTCGATGGCGCGATGGGGACGATGCTCTACGCCAAAGGCGTCTTCATCAACAAGTGCTACGACGAGCTGAATCTCCGAAATCCGGAGATCGTGGCCGAGGTGCATAAGCAGTATGTGAGGGCGGGCGCGGAGATCATCGAGACCAACACCTACGGCGCCAACCGCGTCAAGCTGCGCAGCTTCGGCATCGAAGACGAGCTTCGCGCCATCAACGAAAAAGGCGCGGCGCTGGCGCGGGAAGCGGCCGGCGGCGGCGTTTACGTCGCCGGCGCCATCGGTCCCCTCGGCATCCGCATCGAGCCGTACGGCCCGACCGCGCTCGACGAAGCGCGCGAATACTTCCGCGAGCAGGCCGCGGCGTTGCGCGATGCCGGCGTCGACCTCTTCGTGCTCGAGACCATGTCCAACATCGCCGAGATCGAGCAGGGCATCCTGGCCATCCGCGACATCTGCTCGCTGCCGATCGTGGCCCAGATGACCATCGGCAACGACGGCCGGACGATTTACGGCGACGTGCCGCGAACGATCGCCCAGCGCCTCGACCTCGCCGGGGCCGACGTCATCGGACTCAATTGCTCCGTCGGCCCCGACGTCATGCTCGACGCCATCGAGGAGATCACCGCCGTTACGGCAAAGAAGATTTCCGCGCAGCCGAACGCCGGCCTGCCGCGCGAGGTGAACGGGCGGCAGATGTACATGGCCTCGCCCGACTACATGGCCAAGTACGCCAAGCGGCTGATCCACAAGGGCGTGAAGTTTCTCGGTGGCTGCTGCGGGACGACCCCCGAGCACATCAAGGTCATGGCCGATGCCGTGCGGCCGCTCTCGCCGCGCCGGTCGTTCGTGATCGTCGACCGCGACGCCAGCGTCGCCGGCAGCCAGGCGAAGGAAGCGATCCCGCTGTCCGCGCGCTCGAATTGGGGAAAGAAGATCGCCGCGGGCGAGTTCGTGACCACGATCGAGATCGTGCCGCCGAAAGGTCCGAATCCCGACAAGATGGTGGAGTCGGTGCGCGCGATCAAGGACGCCGGCGTCGACGCCGTCAACGTCCCTGACGGTCCGCGCGCGCAGAACCGTATGGGCGCGATCGCCGTGGCCGTCCTGCTGCAGCAGCGCGTCGGCATCGAGACGGTGCTCCACTACTGCTGCCGCGACCGCAATCTCCTCGGCATGCACTCCGATCTTCTCGGCTGCGCGGCGCTCGGCCTGCGCAACCTGCTGCTGATCACCGGCGATCCTCCGAAGATGGGGCCGTATCCCGACGCCACCGCGGTGTTCGACATCGATTCGATCGGCCTGACGAACATGGCCAACCTGATGAATCACGGCCTCGACCTCGGCGGCAACCCATTCGGCGAGCCGACCAAGTTCACCATCGGCGTGGGCGTGAATCCCGGCCACCTCGATCTCGACTACGAGCTTCGCCGCCTGGAGTGGAAGGTGAAAGCCGGCGCCGAGTACGCCATCACCCAGCCGGTCTTCGACGTGGAAGTGCTGGAGCGTTTCCTCGAACAGATCGCGCCGATGCGTTTGCCCGTCGTCGCCGGGATCTGGCCGCTGCTGTCGTACCGCAACGCCCAGTTCATGAACAACGAAGTGCCCGGCGTCTCGGTGACCGAGGAGGTCATGGAGCGCATGCGCATCGCCTGCGAGAAGAGCAAGGAGCACGGCCTCCGCGAAGGCATCGCCATCGCCCGCGAGACGCTGGAACGCGTACGCGGGCGGGTGGCCGGCGTGCAGGTGTCGGCGCCACTGGGCCGGGTGGATCTGGCGTTGGAAGTGTTCGAGGGATTGGTGGAGCAGCGCGCGACAGGCGCGTGATCGGTTACTCCCCCGAATCGATCCGCACCGGTTGCTGCATGATTTTCTCGAGACTCCCCTGAGGCGAGTCGAAGTACGCCACCACGCGGACATTCACCGGCTCGCGTTTGCCCGGACCTCCGAGCGGATCGGTGAGGAAGGCGTTGGTCAGGAACTCGACCGACTGCACCGAATGCGGATCGATGACGGTGTTGAAGGGACGGTTCCTCGATTCGATCCGGATACCGACCCCGGCCTGGCCGGTCAGGTCGATGTGCCGGAGCGTGATCGGCACGTCGGCGTTGTTGAGGATGCGGAAATCGAGATGGGCCACGATGCCGGCGGCGACGCCCGGCAGATTGGACATGTCCGTACGCCCGGCGATGGTGATGTCGGGTGCGGGGATGTGGGCTTGCGGCTTCGAGCTCTGGTCGCTCGAGGCGCAGCCGGCAGCGATGAGGAGAATCGACAGGAAAAACGCGTTACGCATCATCAGTTGCCACCTTCCGGCGCGATGTTCTGCACCACGATCTTCTGAAACTTCCTCGACCCCGCCGCGAACGCCAGCGTCCCGCGCAACGTCACCGGCCCGTTTGCGCCGGCCACGGTCGGGATGGCCACGAGCGCCGGCGCCCAGAACGAAACGCGCTTGGTCTCGCCTGGCGCGATGGTTTCGTTGAATCCCTGCGAGTACGCCGGCAGCGTGTAGGAACCGCCACCGATCGATTGCACGCCGATGCGCTCGAGCGTCACCGGCTCGGCCAGCGTGTTCTTCACTTCGACCGCGTAGTGCATCGTCAGCGGGCCGGTGTCGTACTGCGTCCCTTCGGGGGCGCGCGAGAGCTGGATGATGGCCGCGTCGGGCTCGGGGCCGGACGATCCGCTGTGCGTGGCGCATCCGAGGACCAGGAGAAGTGCGGTGGAAATCAGAATGGTGCGCATGATGAAGTCTCTCCAAAACACGACGGGGAGCGTTTCCGCCCCCCGTCAGCTTTTCACAACCGATTCGCGAAGTTGTTTCACTTCACGTAATTCAGCATCTCTTTCGCCGTCGGGGCATCCTTGCCGTTCGGCTCGAGCTCCAGGTACTTCTGGAGGTTCACTTTCGCGTCGGCATTCTTCTGCGTCCTTACATAGAGCATGCCCAGCTCGTAGTAGGCCGCCGCGAATTTGTCGTTCGCCGCGATGGCTCCCTTCAGCAGCGGTTCGGCCTCGGAATCCTTCCCGCTGTTGATGAGATGCGCCGCATCGTTGAACATCGCCGCGGCATCGGCCGGCAGCTTCTTCCGATACTCGGCTGCCTTGGTCTTGTCGCCCTTGGCGGTGTAGGACTCCGCCAGTACGCCGAACATCTCCTGATTGTCGGTGTCGATCTCGAGCACCTTGTTGGCGCGATCGATGGCCTTGTCGTAATTCTTGGTGCGGACGTAGAGCTTGGCCAGAGCCTGATAACCGGCGGTGAGGTCGGGCTTCGCGGCGACCGCTTCTTCCAGCTTGGCGATCGCTTCCGGGAGCTTGCCGGCGTTGGCCAGCTCCGCTCCTTCGTTGTAGGCGACTACGGCGGGATCCGCTTTCGCCGCGGCGGGAGCGGCAGCCGTGCCGCCCGAAGTCGTCGCACCCGAGGGCGCCATCGTCACGTCCTTGGTGTTGATGTCGCCGAGGGCAAGCTTCATCGTCTGCTCGACGTTGTTGTAGCCCGGCGCCTTGTAGGTGAACTTGTACATCAGCGTCCCGTCGAGGATGAGGAAGCGGTAGACGCCATCCTTGTCCGCTTTGAATTCGTTGTGGACGCTGTGTCCGGTGGTGGCGTCGACCGTGATGACGACGTTGGGGATCGGCTTGTGAGTCACGGCATCGGTGATTTTTCCCTGGACGCGGGCTTCGCCGAGGCTGAACGCGTTACCGGCCACGACCATCAGAGCCAGCGCGGAAAGCGCGAGTGTTCTACGCATCTGCATCTCCTATTGATTGAATGTTCGTCGGAAGTTAACGAACCCCCTGAAGGACCCATTCCGATTCACTTGGTGCCGTGGTAGACGACCTCGCCACCGACGACCGTATACCGCACCTTCGTCGAAAAAAGCTGTGATTGCGGCGCATTGTAGAGGTCGCCTTCGACGATGGTGAGATCGGCCAGCTTGCCCGGCTCGATCGTTCCGCGGCTCGACTCCTCGAACGCGGCGTACGCGGCGTCCGACGTAAATCCTCGGATCGCTTCCGGCAGCGTCAGCTTCTGATCGGGATACCAGCCGCCGGGCGGATTGCCCGTCTGATCCTGCCGCGTCACGGCGCTGTAGAGGCCGAAGAACGGGTTGACAGCCTCGACCGGAAAATCGGAGCCGAGAGCCAGGCGGGCGCCGGAGTTGAGCACGGTCCGCCAGGCGTACGCGCCCTTGATCCGTTCCGGACCGACGCGCGCTTCCGCCCACGGCATGTCGGAGGTCGCATGCGTCGGCTGCATCGAGGCGATGATGCCGTGCTTCGCCAGCCGCGGAAAATCCTCCGGCGCCACGATCTGGAAATGCTCGATGCGGAAACGATCCGCCGGCGTGGCGCCGGCCTGTTCGTACGCATCGATCACGTTGCGCACGCCGCGGTCGCCGATCGCGTGGGTGTTGGCCTGGTAGCCGGCAGCCCGCGCGCGTTTGGCGACATCGCGCATGTGCTCTTCCTTGCTCACCAGGAGCCCGGTGTTCGATGGATCGTCGCTGTAGGGAGCCAGCATGGCCGCGCCGCGGCTGCCGAGGGCGCCGTCGGCATACATCTTCACGGAGCGGACAGTCAGGCGGTCGCCGTAGCCGATCAGCGGCTTGCGCGTCAGCCACGAATCGAGCAGCGCGGCGTCGTCGGTCAGCATCACGTACACGCGGATGGGGAACTTGTGCTCATCGATCAGCTGCTGGATTGCCGTGATGGTCGACTGCTCCGCCCCGGCGTCGTGCATCTCCGTCAGCCCGTTTTCGGCGATCTTCTGCGCCGCCGCGAGCACGCGCGATTTGCGCAACTCCGCGGACGGCGGCGGGACTTTCGAATCGATCAAATGCTGCGCACCATCGATGAAGACGCCGGTCGGATTGCCCTTTGCGTCACGAAGAATGCGCCCACCCTCGGGGTCCGGCGTTGCCGCCGTGACACCGGCAGCGCGAATCGCAGCCGTGTTGGCGACACCCGCATGTCCGTCCACGCGCCGGATCCAAACCGGATGATCGGGGATGGCTGCATCGAGCGGCGCCGCGGTCGGAAACTGCTTGTCCGGCCAGCGATTCTGATCCCAACCGCGGCCGATGACCCACTCGCCCGGCGCCGCGCGCTGCGCGCGCTCGCGGACTTTGTCCACAACTTCCTGGAACGACGCCGCGCCGGCGACATTCACCGTATCGAGCGAGAGGCCGAGCCCGTAGAGATGCCCATGCGCATCCGTCAATCCCGGCATCACCGTCATGCCATGCACGTCGACGACCTTGGCCTCGGGATGCGCAGTTCGCATCGCGTCCGCCGGTCCGACGGCGACGATCTTTCCATTCGCCGTGACCACCGACCAATTCGCCTGCGGCGTCTGGCCCGGCCCGGCAAGCACCGTCCCGCCCGCGTAGATCGTCTCGTTGGATGAAGTTTCGTGTTTCGTATCCGGCATCGTGCAGGCGGTGAAAACGAGGAAGAGTAGCGCAGCAAGGTGTCGCTCAATCGTCATGAAGGGAATCGTATCGGATTCGCGGCTTCGACAACTGGGCTGGTCGCTCGGTAACCATCGATCTCTCGGTAGCGGGAAAGAGTGGCGAAGCGATCTCGTGGCGCCGTTGCGATCGCGGCTTAGTCGGATGCCGATGAGAGTGAAAACGATCGCGCCACCACGATCAGCCCACCGCCTTCATGCTGTCCTCTGTTAGTCGATCATCGAGACGCGGCACCGACAAGGTCTCGCAAATAGGAGTGACGGAGCGAAGGAAAATCCTGCGTGAGCTGAGAGTTTCCTACCCCTCTCCCCACTTCAACTTGGCCCGCAACACATCAAAGTAGCTCTTGCGGGGCGTCCGGATCAGCGTCACGGGGTTCGGCGATTTGCGGATGCACACGATGTCGTTCTGCGCGATGGGCAGACCTTCCTGGCCGTCGAGCGTGAGGAAAATCTCCTGGTTCGGCGTGGCGATGCCGACTTCGATATCCAGCGTGTCGGGCAGAACGACGGGACGGTTGCTGAGCATGTGCGGGCAGATCGGCGTCAGCACCACGGCGCCCATCGTCGGGTAGATGATCGGGCCGCCGGCAGAGAGGTTGTAGGCGGTCGATCCGGTGGGTGTGGCGATGATCAAACCATCGGCGCGGAACGACGAGACGAACTCGCCGCCGACGGTGACGCGCATCTCGATGATGCGAGCCAGCGCGCTCTTGTTGATGGTGGCATCGTTGAGGACGCGATAGACGCGATGATCGCGGCCCGGTCCGCGCACGGCGACGTCGAAGGCGACGCGATCTTCGCTTTCGTAATCGCCGGCCAGCACGCGCTCCATCACCCCGGGAAACTCGTCGACCTGCACCTCGGTGAGAAAACCGAGCGTGCCCATGTTCACGCCGAGGATCGGGACATTTTTCGGCGCATGCCGGGCCACGGAGAGCAGTGTGCCGTCGCCGCCGAAGGTGATGAGCAGGTCGGAATGCTTGCCGAGGTCGCCCTTGGCCACGCACTTGCCGCGATCGTTCAACTTATCGGCGGTGGCGTAGTCGAAGCAGACGCCGAAATCGCGGGCGCGAAGATCGGCGGCAACCTTCGCGGCAAACTGCAGTGCGTCGTCCGAGGTGATCTTCGCGGAGATCCCGATCGTCTTCACGCGTGTGAGTTTACGCGATCGCCCTCCGCACATCCTCCGGCTCGATCACCACGCGCTCGCCCGCGCGCTCCGGCCCGGCGAACAGGACCGGATGGAGAACCTTCTCCAGAATGGCCCGCAACGCCCGCGCGCCGAGCTTCTGCCGTAGCGCGGCCTCGGCGATGGCGGTGAGCGCGGCACCGGAGAACTCGAGCTGGATCTGATCGAGCGCGCAGAGCCGCTGGTACTCGGGGATCATGGCCTCGCGCGGCTCGGTCAGGATCGTGACCAGATCGCGCGCCGTCAGCCGGTCGAGCGATACGTGCACCGGAAGGCGCCCGAGCAGCTCCGGGAGGAAGCCGTACTTCACCAGCTCCTCGGTGGTCACTTCCTTCGCCCGCGTTTCGCCTTCGCCGAAAAAGCCGATGGGCTTGGTGTCGCTGTTCTCATCGATGTCGCTGAACGAACCGGCGCAGATGAAGAGGATGTTGGCGATGTCGATCTCCGCGTAGTCGTACTTGTTCCAGTGCGAGGTGACGTTGAGCGGGACGAAGAGCTTCTCGCCTTCGAGGATCTTGAGCAGCGATTGCTGCACGCCCTCGCCGCCGATGTCGCGCGATCCGGCGCCGGTGCGGCTGCCGCCCGAGCGCCTGGCGATCTTGTCGATCTCGTCGATGAAGACGATGCCGTTCTCCGCGGCGTCGACGTTCTGGTTGGTGGCGTAGAGCAGCCGGCCGATCGCCACTTCGACGTCTTCCCCGTAATACCCCGCCTCGGTGAAGGCGGTGGCGTCGTTGTAGGCGAAGGGGACGTCGAGGATCTTCGCCAGCGTGCGGGCCAGATACGTCTTGCCGCAACCGGACGGCCCGATCATCAGAATGTTCGACTTGCGGATGGAGACGTCACCGCCGAATTTCAGGTACTCGATCCGTTTGAGGTGGTTGTATGCGGCGATGGCCAGCACTTCCTTAGCGTGCTTCTGCCCGACGACGTATTGATCGAGCTGTTCGTAAATGCGCCGCGGCGTGACGTGGAGGAAGCGGTAGATGTCACGCTTTTCCTTCATCGGAGTACAGGGAGTATAGCCTTGACCTCCATGTGCGGCATCAACGGCATCTTCGCGTTTCACGCGGACGCACCTCCGATCGACGTCGATGAGTTGATGCGGACGCGGGAGTCGATGCGGATGCGCGGGCCGGACGCGGCAGGCCTCTGGATTTCGCCGGATCGGCGCGTCGGACTCGGGCATCGCCGGCTCTCCATCATCGACGTCAGCGAGCGCGCCAATCAGCCGATGGCCGGACGCGAAGGGGACGTCGTGCTGGCGTTCAACGGGGAGATCTACAACTACAAAGCGTTGCGCACCGGAGAGACGTTCGAGACCAACTCCGATTCGGAGGTCCTGCTGCGGATGTACCGGCGATGGGGGGCGGACATGCTGCCGCGATTGCGGGGCATGTTCGCCATCGCCATCTGGGATGCGCGGAAGAGCAGCCTGTTTCTGGCGCGCGATCCGTACGGGATCAAGCCTCTCTACTACGCGAACGATGGGCGGACGTTCCGCTTTGCCTCGCAGGTGAAGGCGCTGATCGCCGGCGGCGGCGTCTCGGCAACACGCGATCCGGCGGGGATCGTCGGATTCCTGCTGCGGGGACACGTGCCCGAGCCGTTCACGATTCACGAGGAGATCCGCGCGCTGCCGGCCGGAAGCTGGATGCAGGTGACGCGTGACGGCGCCTTCGAACCGCGCCCGTACGTTTCGATCGCCGAGGTGCTGCGCGATGCGGTGAAGGAACGTTGTCGCTACAGCGATGACGAGCGTGCCGCCATCATCGCGGACGGCGTTCGCGAATCGGTGCGCGACCACCTCGTGTCCGATGTCCCGGTCGGCGCCTTTCTTTCGGCCGGACGCGACTCCGGCTCGATCGTCGGGCTGGCCGCGGAGAAACCGCTGCAGACGATGACCATGCGCTTCGAAGGGCAGGCGAACGATGAAACGCCGCTGGCAGCCGAGGTAGCGAAACAATTCGGCACGACTCATCACACGGTCACGCTTTCGCGATCGGCGTTCCTGGCCAAGCTGCCGCGCGCGCTGGAAACGATGGACCAGCCGACGCTCGACGGACTGAACTCCTACTTCATCTGCGCGGCCGCAAAAGAGCGCGGCTGGAAGGTGGCGCTCTCCGGAACCGGCGGCGATGAGCTGTTCGGCGGCTACTCGACCTTCCGCAACATCCCGCGATTCGTACGCGCCCTCGGCATGTTCAAACACCTGCCGCGCGCGGCGCCGGCGTTCGCGCGCGTGTACGGACGCATCGCCCGCGACCCGGCGCGCTTCAGTCCCAAGACCGCCTACACGCTGCGGTACTGCACGTCCTACGAAGGGGCGTATCTGATGAAGCGCGGTCTCTTTCTGCCGGAGGAGATTGCGCCGGTCGTCGGCGAGGAGATGGCACGCGAGGGCCTGAGGCGATTGCAGATCCTCGATCTGATCCGCCGGACCATCACGCCCGATCCCGGAACCGCGTTCGCCCGAATCGCGGCGATGGAGTCGTCGCTGCTGCTGCGCAATCAACTACTGCGCGACATCGACTGGGCCTCGATGGCGCACTCGATCGAGGTTCGCGTTCCGCTGGTCGATGCCTTTCTTCTTCGCCGGATCGCACCGGCGGTCTTCTCGACGAACAAACGCGACGGCAAGGATCTCCTGGCACGCGCGGCCAATCTTCCGGACGCCATCCTGAAACGGCGCAAGACCGGTTTCACCATCCCCAACGTCGCCTGGCTCGACGACCGCCGCGACATCGGCAAGCACTTCGGGATGCGCCCCTGGGCGCTGTACGTGCTGCGCAATACGTAGGGCGGACTCTCCAGTCCGGCCTCTTGTTCGTACCCCTCGTCACTGAACCTTCAGGCCGTGATCAGCCGGTCGGACTGAGAGTCCGACCTACGTTTGTCCGCCTGCGTCGGTTTCTGTCAAAAACCCTTTACGGTCCCCACCATTCTTGACGCCGCGCGACCGCGCGTTTGCGACTAAGTCAATACCCATCAGTAACTTACCGATCCGGGCACGCTGGCCGTCCGATCGCACTAGGGGTTCTCCGAAAGGAGGTGGTGCTAACGGAGAGAGCCAATTTCAACTGATGCGGAGGATCAAAGGTCCTCGTGTGGGAAACAGCCAAAAACAACGAAACGCGTCAACGGTCAACGAAGAAAAAAACAACAAACAAAAAGGAGAACAGACCATGCGGAAGTCCCACCTCATCGTCCTGGCAGTCATTCTCATCGCCTCCATTTCCACCTCGGCCATGGCCGCCGAAGCCCAGCCGGTTCCGGTTCCGACAGCGACCGGCGTCGTCAACATCAATACCGCCGACACCGCGCAGCTGGCTCTGTTGCCGCGCGTCGGAGTGAAGGCCGCGCAGCGCATCGCCGACTATCGCAAGGAGCACGGCAACTTCCGGAAGACCTCCGACCTGATGCAGGTCAAGGGCTTCGGCGAGAAGTCGTTCCAGCGCCTCTCGGCCTACGTCACCGTCGAAGGCAAGACCACGCTCACGGCGAAGATCCACATCAAGAGCCCGCGCAGCAAGTCCTCGAAGAAATCCTCATCGCCCACCCCCGCGGCGCCGTAGCGCGCCGTCCCTCCAAACCGGCCGCCTCGCGCATGCGGGGCGGCCACCTCGGAGACGTAGTCGATTCGTTGATTCGTGGATTGGCCGTCACTCCACCCCTAATCCACTAACCAACTAATCCACCAACCCACTTCGCTTCACCAAAGGAGAACGTGTGCTCAAACGACAGCAAGGCACCACCCTCATCGAGATCCTGGTCGTCATCGTCATTATCGGCATCCTGGTCCTTTGCGCGGTGCCGGCCTTTGCCAACTACCGGCGGCAGTCGTCGGTCATGGCCGCGGCGAACGAGATGCGCGGCATGCTGCGCTCGGTCCGGTCGCGGGCCATCGCCCGAGGACGGAATGCCGGTGTGAAGTTCGTGAAGTCGGGGAATGACTGGACCTACACCCTCTACGACGACGGCAACGGAAACGGCATCGCCAACGCCGACATCACCAGGAAGATCGACAAGCGCTACTTCGGTCCGGCTGTGGTCATGCCGTCGTTCCGTACGGCGTCGATCTCTCTGCTGCCAAAGACGATCAAGGATCCGGACGGGGACAAGCTCCTCCCGACCGATAACGCCCTGCAGTTCGGCAACTCCACGATCTGTTCGTTCTCCGACCTCGGCAGCGGCACCGCCGGCACGATCTACATCAGCGACGGCGTCAGCAATCTCTTCTGCGTTCGCGTCTACGGCGCGAGCGGCAAGGTGCGCATACTCCGCTACGACGCCGGCAAACAGAAGTGGGAGGAGCGGTGAGCTGGCTACATCCCGCTCCGCCGCACGACCAGCCGCTGCGCTTCGTAGGTCTGCACCAGCGACAGCGGATTCGATCGCAGCAGCTCCTCGGAGAAAGCTTCCGACAGCACGCTGCCGTCCATGTCGCGGCCGACCGGCAGTCCGGCCAGATAGAGCACCGTGGGGACGATGTCGACGGCGTACGCGGAGCGCGGCTTCTCGCTGTGGACCACCCCCGCGCCGCGGATGAGCACGAAACCGTCGTCGGAGCTCGGATCGGCGGGATCGATGAAGTCGTGCAGCAGCGCGTACGGCGTGGCCGGCAGCTGCGGCGGAACGGGGCCGCTCGGCGAGACCACGACGATCATGTGATTCGGATAATCGCGCGCCAGCGCGGCCAGCATCTTGTCGAGCTGCTCGGCGTACGCGCGCAGCACCAAACCTTTGACCGTGGAGCGCGACGGAAGATCGTCGCTGAAGATGTGGATGGCACGCTGAGCCTGTTCGAAGCCGCCCAGCGTGCAGACCGTGAGCGGGAACGACGGCGCGGAATCGCGCAGGATAGCCATCGAGGTCAGATCGGCGGCGAGGCCGTTCACGATCCGCTGCCGCGCCGCGCCGGTGCCGTTGAAGCGCTGCGTCTCCGATTCCGGCGGCGCGGCGTGGAGCCTGGCAATCTCCGCGGCGAACTGCGGCGGCGCGACATTGCCCGCCGGATTGTCGAAATAGCGATCGGTGACGATGCGCGCGGCGCCGGCCGGCTCCGACCATGGCCAGCCGATCACGGACGCGTGCAGGCCGAGCCGCTCGAAAAGAGTCCAGAGCGGGAGAGAGAGACCGGACGGGAGCGGCGTCGGAATTCGCGACACCGGCGGAATCAGTCCCCAGGCCTGAAAACCGACGCCGGCCGGAATGATCAGGAACCGCTCGCCGGCGCGGTTGAGCGGCGTCCGGTATCCGAGCCGGCCGGTCACGCCGTGGCGGAACGGCAGCTTCCCGGTGGCGACCGACGCCCACAGCGACTTGGGACTGATCGTCGGAAACGGCTCCAGCCGCGTGAGGTAGCCGTGCGTCCGGGCCTGCTCGAAGAACGGCAGCGAACCTTCGCCGGCGAGCGTGAGGATCCAATCGTACGGAAGATTGCGGATGGCCACGACGATGATTGGCCGCTGCCCGGCCACGGTGCCGATGTCCGCCACCACCACTGCATGTTCCTCGGTGCGATAGGCGTCGCGCCGCTGGTAGAGAAAGAACGACGAGATGGCGATCACCACCACGCCGATGACGAAGAGGATGCGCGACATCCGGCGATCGGCGTTGCGCTCGGCGAACCAGATCAGCAGCAACACGAACGACGTGGCCGTGATCAGGTTCGTCGCTTTCGACAGCACCCGGGTGGCGCCGATCGGCAGAAAGATCCGGAACACCTCCAGGTGCATCCAGTAGATGGCCGTGGCGAAGAACGCGGCCAGGACCACGAAGCCGAAGCCGTGTGGCCGGAAGCTGCCGTTCGTTTCCGGTTTGCCGAAGAGCCGGACGCGGAGGGCGCGAAGAATCCAGAGCGCCGTGCCGAACAGCAGGCCGCAGATCAGGCCGTAGACGATGGTGACCGTTGCCAGGCGACCGGGCGTGATGTCGATCTGCGGATTCAGAAAGTACAGCAGGTGGGCGATGTAAAGGCCGAAGATCGCCCCCGCGAGCACGCGCTTGAGGTACGCCCAGCGTATCGGCATGTCGGCGCGCGCAGTGTATCGCGCGGAGGTGTGTCGTGATCACCGCCGAGCGCCTTCGCGCGGTTGATGCCTTCACCCTCCTCCGAGACCTCGGCTACAAAGTTGCGCCGATCGCGATCGCCGCCGCCGACTGGCGCCGCGCCGGAATCGACATCCCGTGGACCGGCGACGTGGCCCTCCATCTCGCCACGCGCATGCCGGCGCTCGATGTCTACGTGATCAGCGGCGGCGAGCTGCCGGATTCCGATGCCGTCACTGCCTTCCTCCGCTCGCTGACGAAGTACAACGCCCTGGTCAAGCCGGTCGCCATCGGTGTGACCGCGACACAACTCACGGTTCACGATCTCTCCAGCCGCGGACGACGAGAAGGCGAGCCGCGGCGGCTCGACGTCGATCTCGATCATCCGAGCGCCCACGCGCTCGATCGCCTCAACCTTCTCGCCAGCGGCAGCGACCCGGAACGGATCTTCGATCGCGCCCTCGATCGCGAATCGCTCACCCGCCAGTTCTTCGAGCGCTTCCGCCGCGCCGTGCGCGAGGTATCGCAGGCGATCCAAGCATCGATACACACCGAGCCGCAGGATGCCGCCGACGGTCAGGCGTTGCTGCTGCTTTCGCGGCTGCTCTTCCTCTACTTCATCCAGCAGAAAGGGTGGCTGAACGGCGAGCGCCGGTTTCTGGTCGATCGCATCGAAGCGGCAGTGCGCGAAAAACGTGGCGTCTACGCCACGCTTCTGGCGCCGCTTTTCTTCGGATGCCTGAACACCGCCGCGCGCGATCGCGACCGCATCGCGCGAAAACTCGGCAACATCCCGTACCTCAACGGCGGTCTGTTCGAGCCGTCGGCGTTCGAGGAGCGCAATCCCGCGTTGGCGTTGCCGGACGATCTGCTGCAACGCGTGATCGAGGACGTCTTCGAACGCTTCGCCTTCTCCATCGACGAGTCCGACGCCGCCGGCACGCACATCGATCCGGAGATGCTCGGCAAGGTCTTCGAGTCGCTGATGAATACCGACGAGCGGCTGTCGACCGGCAGTTTCTACACGCCGCGGGCGATCGTCGATGTGCTGGCCGCGCGGGCAATCGTGGCCTGGCTCAGCGAAGGCGACGCCCAGACACGCGAGACGCTGGAGCGAATCATCCGCGGAGATGCGCGACGGCAGTTACGCGATCCGGAAGCGCTGGCGCGGCGGCTCGAAACGATCACCATCCTCGATCCCGCCTGCGGCTCGGGCGCGTTTCTGCTCTCGGCCTTACGAGTGGTTGAGCGCCTCATGACCGCGCTCCGTCCCGAATCGGGTCCCGACCTTCGCCGCCGCATCGTGGAACGCTCGCTCTTCGGCGTCGATCTGAAGCCGGAGGCGGTGCGCCTCTGCGAGCTGCGGCTTTGGCTGGCCATCGTGTCGCAGACCGAAAATGCCATCCAAGAGATAGATCCGCTGCCGAATCTTGATCGCAACATCCTCCAAGGCAACTCTCTCCTCAGCCCGACCGACTTCCTCGGCGACAACCGCGCCGATGTTTATCGCGAGTGGGTCTACGCACTTCGTGCGCAGTCCGGCCTGATCGAGCGCTATCGCAACGCCCCGCATCGCGAGCGCGCGCAGGTGGCGCGACTCATCCGCGCCAACGACGGCCGCCTGGCCAGCGAGCTGCTGGCGAAGGCCATCGATCTGGATGAAAGCGAACAAGCGCAACTCTGCGCGCCGCAGCGCGATCTCTTCGGCCGTCTGCGCGAGATGAACATCGAGCGCTGCCGCGAGCTGCACGAGCGCATCGGCGCCAACCGGCGCATGATCGAGCGGATCGAGGACGGCCAGATCGGCTTCTTCTCCTTCGACGTCCACTTCGCCCACGTCATGGCCAGCGGCGGCTTCGACGTCGTGGTCGGCAATCCGCCTTGGGTGCGCAACGCCCGCATCGAGCCGCGCGCCAAGAAAATGTACGCCGAGCGCTTCGCCCTCTTCCGCGGCGATGGAGCGCGCAACGCGGCCTTCCATCAGCCCGATCTCTCGGTCGCCTTCGTCGAGCGCGCCCTCTCGCTCACCGCGCCGGATGGCGTGCTGTCGCTGCTCGTCCCCGCCAAAGTGCTCAACTCCGGCTACGCCGCGCCGCTGCGCCGGCACGCCACGTCGGCGGCGAACATCGTGGCGCTCGACGACTGGTCGTCCGACGCCAAGCGCCACTTCGATGCCGACACCTTTCCGCTCGGCATCACGCTGGCTCATCGCAACGGAGGTCCGCCGCAGCACTGCATTTCCATTTCCTCAGACAGCGAATCATTCTCCCTTCCGCCCACCGCCCTCACCCTCGGCGGCTCCGAATGGTCGCTCCTTCCGCCGGACGTCCACGCCATCGTGGCCCGCATCCACGCCACGAACACGCCGCTCGCCGAAACGCTCCGGCGCACGCCGGTGATGGGCGTGAAGACCGGCGACAACGCGGCGTTCTTTCTCGATGTGAAGCGCGTGCGCGCGAACGCGGTCGAGACCACCGACGGCCTCCACATCCCGCTCACGTCCGTCTGCCGCTGTGTGCGCGGACGCGACGTGCGCCGCTGGCAGGTAGCGGAACCTTCGTGGATGCTCTGGCCGCCCGCCGCCGGATGGCGCAAGCCGCCGCGCTGGGTGGAGCGCCTCGCCGAAGCGCGTGGCATCGACGTCAGTACATTGCGGCTGTCGTACGTCCGCCCGGAGCACATCGGCATCAAGGTGGTGTGGAAGGATCTCTCGCGCGGTCTCAACGCCGCCGTCCTCGAAGACTCGCTGCGGCTCGGCGATCGCAACATTCCGCTCGTGCCGAATCAGACCCTCTACGCGCTGGATGCCGCGACGATCGAGGAGGCGCTGGTCATCGCCGCGCTGCTGAACTCGACCATCGTCAACGTCCTGGCCGTCGCCATCGCCGAGCGCGCCAAGGACTTTTACTTCCGCTACTTCGGCCGGACCATCGCCCGACTGCCGATGCCGGCAGTTCTGCCGTCGAGCGAATCGTGGCGGCGCCTGCTCCGCGCCGGCCGGCGCGCGCGGCGTCATCCGGAGTCCGTCGCCGAAGAGATCGACGGCACAGTGGCCGCGCTTTACGGCGTTTCGTCCGAGGAGCACGCGCGGCTGGCGACCTTCCTCCGCAAGCGCCTCGGCCTGGACGGCGATGCCTGACCTGGCGCCGCACCAGTGCGCCGCCGTAGAGCGCGCGCTGGCGCTGATCGACCGCTACGGCGGTGCGATCCTGGCCGACGACGTCGGCCTCGGCAAGTCCTACGTGGCCGCGCGCGTGGCCGCGGAGTGGCAGCGCCGAAGAAGCGGGATCGAGGTCGTGGTGCCGGCGTCGCTGGTGGCGCAGTGGCGGGAGACCTTGCGCGAATTCAGCGTCGACGCACGGATCATCACGCACGACTCGCTCATCACCGATCCGATGCTCGGCGAGGGCGAGCGCTTTCTCGTCGTCGACGAAGCGCACGCCTTTCGCAACCGGAGAACGCAGCGCTGGTGCGCGCTGGCCCGCCGCTCGGTGGCGTCACGTCTCCTGCTGGTCACAGCCACGCCGATCTGCAATTCCGCCGATGACCTCCTCGCGCTGGTCTCGCTCATCGCCGCGGACGACGCCTTGCGCGATGCCGGCGTGTCCTCGATCGACGACGCCTTTGCCGTTCGCGACGGACCGTCGCTCGACGTCATCGTCCGCGAGCTGGTCATTCGTCGCGAGCGTGATGTACTGCCGCCGGATCTCGCCTTCGGCACGCTGGAGCGGCGCGTCATCCGCCACCCGATCGTCGATGCGCCGATCGAATGCCTGCAGTTTCCGCTCAGCGGCAGCGTCGCGCTTCTGCGCCAGTTTCTCTGGCGGCGATTGGAATCGAGTCCGGCCGCGCTGCTCGAATCGGTGCGGCGGCAGCTCCGCTTCTACGACCGGGTCATCGAAAGCGGCCGCGCCCTTTCGCGTCGCGACTATCGCCAGGCCTTTGCCGCCGAGGAGGATGCGGATGCGTTCCAGCAAATCCTGTTCTGGGACATCCTCGCGCCGGCGGACGGCTTCGATACGAACGCCGTTCGTGAGGAGATGGGCCGGCTGACCGATGTCCGCGCAATCGTCGAGCGCGCCGAGGATGCGAAGGCGGCACTTCTCGAGGCGGCGCTGACCAACGAGCCGACACTCATCTTCACCGGCGCCGCGGCAACGGCACGAGCGTTATCGAAACGACTCCGCTGCGGTCTGGCCACCGCCCGCGACGGCAGCGCCGCGATCGACGCCTTCCGCCGCGGCACGATCGATCGCCTCATCGCCACCGACCTCGCATCGGAAGGACTGAACCTGCAGCGCGCCGGCGTGGTCGTCCACTACGACATCCCCTGGAATCCGGTGAAACTCGACCAGCGCAACGGCCGCGCGCACCGCATCGGCCAGACGCGCGACGCCGTCCGCGCTATCTACTTTCTCCCCGAGGCCAGGAGCCGCGTAGTCGAAACCATCGCCGCGAAAAATCGGACGCGACGCCGCATCCTCGGCAAGGTGTCGCGCGTGATCGAGCCCGCTCCTCACGTTCTCGATCTCCCGCAACGGCTCCCTGACGATTCGCCCGCGCTCGCCCTGATCCGCGCTCTGCGCGCCCACGGACTCACGCCGCCTCCGTCGCTCTTTCGCCGTCACCGCGCTGGAGTCGAACTGAGGTTCGAAGAGATGGCCAACGAGTATCTGGATGAGCGGCGGTTGGGGGAACTGGAAAAGGTGCTGGAAAGGGAGGGCGCGGTCACGAACGCTGCCAAGCGTAGCGCCGGCGGCTCGGCGGCTGTTCCGCCAGCGGCCCGCTGGCAATAGACCCATATCGCCGCCGAGCCGATGGCGCTACGCTGACTCCCCGCCGCGTCATTCCGCCCCCCACCCGCGTCATCCTGACCCGCAAATCCCCGCTCCTACCCTGCAAACCCGTGGCACCGCGCTTGTTCTCTGTCCCTCCCCGAAAAGGAGACACACCCATGAAGAAAGCAGGCATTGCAGTACTGGCACTTTTGATGATCGCGACGTTTGCCGTTGCGAATGAGCATGGCGGCGGTCCCGGACCGGCGGCGGGAGTGGCGGGGCACGGCCCCGAGGGTGAGGGTGGTGGATATCTCGATGTCGCCTCGGACGGCACGGTCATCGTCCGGCGCGCCGCCGCCAGCAGCACCGCCGCCACGCCGGTGTCCGAGCTGGTCGCCATTCGCAACGGCGCCGTCGTCTGGACGGCCACGCTGCCCTCGCCGCGCACCGGCACCGAGATCTCCGGCGCGCAGGTCATCGAAGTGATCGACAGCACCGCCACCGGCGCCACCACGCCAACCACGACGCTCACCGCGCTCTCGATCGCCAACGGCGCCCAGGCTTGGACGCTAAACATCACCGGACGCGTCCATAGCCTGACGCCGTTCAACGGCGGGACCTATGCCGTCGTAATCATTCCGGCTGCGACTTCGGGCGGCACGGCCACCCGGAATCTAGTCGCGATCAGCAGCAGCGGTGTCATCACATCCACCGTTGCCTTCTGATCCCATTCCTCCTCGATCACGGCGGCGGCGCGTAGCCGCCGCCATTTTCGATTTTGCTGGAGCCTTTATGAACGAGATCAATCGCAATCGGGAGGTGGCGTGATGCCCCGCCCGCCAAGTTTCCCCCTGCCGCTGGTCGGCGGATCGCGCCGCCCTTCGATGATCCGCTGCGAATCGTGCTTCCACATCGGCGCCGCGGTTTTGGTCAGCGGCCGGATGCTCTGCGGCGAGTGCTTTCTCGAGGTCTCTGCAAACGAGGAGGCCAAGCGTTTAGGGTTGACGGACACGAGAATCGAGCCTGACGCAGCGTACGATCACGTTGCGTGATCGCGCTGCTACTCCTCGGCATCCTCCTTCCGTCCGCGCTGCTGGTCGCAGCCGTGCGCCGCTGGATCGCTCCTGTGCCGTGGCGCACGGCGCTTCTGTTTCTCGCGATGACGCTGGCCTTCCTGCACGGCGCCGTCGTCACCACGAAGCTGCCCGTCCCGGTCGATGAGGCGGCGCGCGGCTATCCGTGGCACGGCGTGGCCGGCGCCGTCGAATCGCGAAATCCGCTGACGAACGACACCGTCAAGCTCTTTCTCCCGTGGATGCAGGTGGCGCGCGAGGAGCTTGCGCACGGCCGCGCGCCGCTCTGGAATCGCTACTCGTTCTCCGGCTATCCGCTGCTGGCCAACGGCGAGTCGGCGCCCTTCTCGCCTCTCTTCCTGGCCACGCTCTTCGTCCCGCTGCCGAAACAGATCGTGGCCATGGCCGCGCTCAAGATCTTCGCCGCGTTGCTCTTCACCTTTCTCTTCCTGAAACGCGAGCAGGCAAGCGACGCCGCGGCTACCTTCGGCGCCGTCGTCTTCGCCTTCTCCACGGTGATGACGGTCTTCCTCTACTACTCGACCGCCTCGGTCATCGCATTCCTCCCCGCCGCCGCGTTCGCACTTCTGAACGCGATGGACAAGCAGACGAAGGCCAGCATCGTCTTCGTTGCGATCGTCATCGCCACGCTGCTGGCGAACGGCCATCCGGAAAGCGTGCTGCACATTGCGATTGGATGCGCCTGTCTCCTCCTTGTCGATTGGTTCTTCCCGCGAGACCCCGCAACCGCGAGACCGCGCCACCGTCTCCTCGCGCCACTCATCGGAGTCGCCCTCGGTCTGGCCCTCGGCGCACCAACCTGGGTTCCGGTGCTCGAGCAGGTCCGCATCAGCGAACGATTCGCCACGCTGCACGCGATGCCGCATCTCGGGCCGATGTCGCTCACCGCGGCGTGGGGCATCATCAACCCCAACGGATTCGGCAACCCGCTGCGCCACAACTGGTCGTGGATGCACAACTACGCCAGCGTGGCCATCTCGTACGCCGGCCTGCTCCCACTGGCGCTCTTCCTCGCCGCCGCCATCTCCCGCCGGACCACGGCGCGCGATCGGATGTTCATCCTCCTCGCGGCGATCCTCTTTCTCATCGCCATGGATTGGAGCATCGTCGGACACGCGATCAACGCCATCCCGCCGTTCGACATCGCAGCCAACGACAAGCTGCGCTTCGTCTGCATCTTCCTGCTCGCGGTGGTGACCGCGAAGTGGCTGGACCGGCGTGCCTCGAATGTTCCGGGCGCCATCGCGGGAGGCCTGCCGGAAATTAGCCGGTGGCAAACCCCTGCCAGTGCCGGAGACACGGAGACTTGGTACCGGTGGCCGCGCGCCTTCGGCGCTTGCCACCGGCTAATCTCCAACACGCCTGCGGCGTGGGATCTCTCACTACGCGTCCCGGCCTCCGTTGTCTCGATCCTCGCGATCTACGTCTACCTTCGTCACTCCAACCTCATGCGTCCGATCGATCTCCTCGGCGTCGCCGCGCTCGGCATCTTTCTCTTCCTTCCAAAACGATTCCGCGCCTGGGCCGGGGTGACGCTGGCGTTCGTGGAGCTCTTCGCCTTCAACGCCGGCTTCAACGCTCTCGTCGACGCAAAATACTTTCGCCCGCCTCTGCCGATCGTCGACGCCTTACGCGCGCACGCGCCGCACGAGCCGTTCCGCGTGGCCGGCCTGAACTGGGCCTTCCTGCCGAACGCCTCGGCGCAATACGGCCTGGAAGACGTGCGCGGCAGCGATCCCATGGCGTTCGCCGATTACGACCGCTTCCTGCAGCGCTTCACCGTCGCCGAGACCGGATCGTGGGTCCGTCGCATCGTCGACACCAACCGCCCCGAGCTCGACTTCCTCAACGTCCGCTTCCTCCTCGGCGAGCCGGATGCGAGGCCCGGCGGACGCTGGCAACTCATCTACCGCGGTCCCGACGGAACGCTCTGGGAAAACCCCACCGCCCTCCCGCGCTTCTTTTCACACGCCGCCGAGGTGCGCAATCTCCGCAATCCCACACCGGGCGAATTCACGATGACGGTCGTTGCGGCGCATCCCGCTCTGGTCGAATCAAGCGAACCGCTCGGACCGGGACGACGGGTGTACATCGGCGGACGTCGCGTGGCTCAACGCCACATCGAAAACGCCTTCCTCGGCTTCGATGTCCCGGCAGGCCAGTCCGAGGTGCGCGTGGCTTATCGGCCGATGGCGTTTTATGCATCGTGCGTGATCGCGCTGCTGGCGATCATCATCATGGGCTCGCTCACACACAAATTCACGGCGCCGCCAGCCGTGTGATCAGCGAGTGTGTGGATCGGGACGCGCTATGCGCTCGGCCTGTCGCGGTGCCGACGTCGTGACGACGTGCTTCGCCGGGGTGGTCACTTCGACCGAGGCGATGGTGAAGTCGGCGGCAAACAGGATCGGCCTCGCGTCCACGGCCAGCATGCAACTGGACGGATTCTCGATACAACAGTCCCTTGTCGGTTTGCAGTGCGTGCCAGATCCCGCCTCGAAGGTGCAGTTGCAGTTGAAGTCGCAAATGGTGCAGACCGCGAACGAGGGAACGGCGATTAGAAACAACAGGGCGGGTAAGATCAAACGGCTCAGTTTCATAAATCTCCTCCTCCGGCTGGCGGCGCCGAGATGGTTCAACGATGTTTGTTCAGGCGAACGACGACGTGGTTCTCTCCCGAGACGACGTTCACGTTGATCGGAGCGATGACCGGCGTGGCAGATGCCATCAGCGCCTCGGCCTCCTCCTCGGAGTTGTAGGGCCATGCCTCCCAGAATCCGGGAGGGATACGCCACAGCGTGGCACGCCCCTCTTCGTTCGTCGCCGGTTCGAACAGCTCTCTCCGCAGGAGTTTCTGGAACGGCGGCGGGACGACCATGCCGTTGTAGCGCAACAGCAACGAAACGTTCGGAACCCCTTCGCCGGTAAGCGTGCGCAGGCTCACGTCCAGCGACGCCGACGGCGGCGGCACGACGACCCTCACCGGCGCGTGTTCGCGATCCAGACGCACCGCTGCCAGAGAGCCGTTTGCCGGGGCGACCCAGGCCATGCCCGGATCGCCGGGCGGGGACATGAGGACTGCGTGACCGTGCGAGTCTGTGCGCACGACGGCGCGAAGGCTCGCCTCGGTCGTGCAGACCACGAGCGCGTCGGCCAGAGGCGAACCGTGATTGTCGACGACGTCGATCGACTGTGGACGGCCGCTGTTCACCACGATCTTCTGCCGGATCACGGAGTCGGCCTCGCGCGCCTCGAACGCGACGCTGTCGCGCAGAAGGTACCGCGGCGAGATCACGTCCAGTGTGTAGGGGCCAGGATGGATGCCGGCGTACTCAAAAACGCCGTCCGGCCCGGTCGTCGTGCGGACGTTCGTCGGGAGATCTCCGCTCTTCGCTCGAAGAACCACTAAAGCCCGGTCGACGGGCTGGTCGTGATCGTCGACGACGATGCCTTGGATCCGCCGCGCCGGCAGGTCGAGCGCGAACGTTGCTGGATCGCCGCCAGTGATCGTGACGCGCGAGCGCACGAGCGACGGAAGCGTTCCGCCGTCAATTTCCAGATCGAAGGTGCCGCCGTCCCAGAACGCGCCGCGGATGGCGCCCTCGGCATCGGTGACGGCGTCGGTCGACCAGTCGAGCGCATCTTTCTGCAGGCGCACCGTGACGCCGGCCAGCGGCTTGCCGCCGAGGGAGAAGCGGCCGTCGATGCGACGTTGTGCGATCGTGAACGTCGCGTCGCGTGTATCGGCTGCGGCGACGACCACCTTCACCGCGGCGCGCTGCAGCGGCTGCGGCCCGGCGGCGAGAACGACATATGACCCCGCGGGGACAGCTGTGAAGAGGGCGTCGCTGGCGTCTTTGGCGAGCGTCTGCGCCGCGATCGCCTGGAACGGACGGTCCTCGCGGAGCTGACTGATCGCCAGCTCAATCGGTCCGGTGAATGTCCCTCGATTGACGTGGACGCGTACGGTTGCGCCGGCGGCGGGAAGAGAAAGAGCCAGTATCGCGGCAGCGGCAGTTATTACTTTCATTATGCATGAAAGTAAGTCCGCCCTTGAGCTAAGGCAAGCTGAGCCGCCTTTCTATCGATCCACCCATCCCATCGCCCGCTCGTTGTACCGCGGGCCGGCGATGGCCTCGGGGCGCAGCGCGTCATCGAGCCGCGACATTTCGCCGACGCTCAACGTGAGCGACGCCGCGGCGGCGTTCTCCTCCAGATACTTCCGCCGCTTCGTGCCGGGGATGGGGACGATGTCCTTCCCCTTGTGCAGCAGCCAGGCGAGCGCGATCTGGGCGGGTGTGGCGTCGTGCGACGTCGCGATCTCGCGCACGACCGAGGCCGCGCGCATGTTGGCGTCGAAGTTCTCGCCCTGAAAGCGCGGGTCGTTGCGGCGGAAATCGCCATCCGGGTACTCCTCGGCGCGCTTCACGCTGCCCGCCAGAAAACCGCGGCCGAGGGGACTGAAAGGGACCAGGCCGATGCCGAGCTCGCGCAGGAGCGGGATGATGCGCGGCTCGAGGTTGCGCTCCCACAACGAGTACTCGCTCTGCAGCGCCGTGATCGGATGCACCGCATGCGCGCGGCGGATGGTCTGCTCGCCCGCTTCAGAGAGCCCGAGGTAACGAACCTTTCCCTCGCGAACGAGATCGGACATCGTGCCGACCACCGTCTCGATCGGCACCTCGGGATCGACGCGATGCTGGTAGAGAAGATCGATGTAATCCGTCTGCAGACGCTTGAGCGAGCCATCGACCGCCTGGCGAATGTGCTTGCTATCCAGGCCGGTCATCTTGCCGTCTTCGATCTTCCAGCCGAACTTCGTGGCGATGATGACTCTGTCCCGCTTGCCTCGCAGCGCGCGGCCGACCAGCTCTTCGTTCTTGTACGGCCCATAAACCTCGGCTGTGTCGAAAAAATCGATGCCGAGGTCGAGCGCGCGATCGATCGTGGCCAGCGATTCCGGCTCGTCCGCCGGACCGTACGACTGGCTCATGCCCATGCATCCGAGGCCTTCCGCGGAGACGACGAGACCCTGAGATCCGAGAGTGCGTTTGTTCATCGCGTAACGCTACTATGCGGGAAATCACCTCGTCCAATGTTCCCCACAACCCGTCGCAGTGTGATCGCCGCCCTGGCGAGCGATGACGATGAGCAGCGCCGGCGCGCGTTCGACACCTTCGTCGCGCTCTACTGGAAGCCGCTCTACAAATACCTTCGCGTGGCGCGCGGCCGTGAGACTGGCGACGCCGAGGATCTGACACAGGCATTTCTGGCGAAATGCTTCGAGAACGGCGCGCTCAACGCATACGACGCAGCGAAGGCGAGCTTCCGGACGTTTCTGCGGATGCTCTTTGATCGCTTCGTAGCCAACGAAGTCAAGGCATCGTTGCGACAGAAACGTGGCGGCGGCAGCACGCGGCTTGATTTTGAACATGCGGAAGTCGAGATCGCTCGCGAGCACGATCGCGGCGGCACGCCCGACGATTACTTTCAGCGCGAATGGGCGCGGAGCGTGTTCAGTCTGGCCGTCGAGCGATTGCGCGAGGAGTCCGACGCCGCGCGTTTCGCCATCTTCGAAGCGTATGACCTCGATGACACATCGAAGGCGTCGTATCGCCAGACTGCGGAGCGATTCGGAATCAGCGAGTCGAACGTAACCAATGCTCTCGCGGCGATGCGGCGCCGTTTTCGCGCCATCGTGCTCGACGTCCTGCGCGAAGCCACCGCCTCGGAGGCCGAATACCGCGCCGAGGTGCGCGCTCTACTCGGAGTAGAGGCATGACCTGGATCTCCGACAGCGCCGTCGCGCATCTGCGCGCCGTTGCCGAGCTGCCGGACTTCAGCGGGACGCGTTACCGCATCGAGCGCGAGATTGCCCGCGGCGGCATGGGCGTCGTCTACGAGGCGGAAGACATCGACCTGCAGCGGCGCGTAGCGATCAAAGTACTGGCGAGCGAGCTGGCGTCGGACGATGCGGTCGAACGGATGCGCGCCGAGGCCAGGACCATGGCTCGGCTCGAACACCCGGGAATCGTGCCGTTGCACGACGTCGGATTGTTGCCCGACGGCCGGCTCTGGTACGCCATGAAACTCGTTCGCGGCCGGCGTCTCGATGAGTTGGACGCCGCGCCGCCGGAGTTGCTGCGCGTGTTCCTGCGCATCTGCGAGGCGGTGTCGTTCGCACATGCAAATGGAGTCGTCCACTGCGATCTCAAGCCGGAGAACGTCATGCTCGGCGACTTCGGCGAGGTGCTGGTGATGGATTGGGGCGTCGCCCGCGCCGCCGGCGCGAGCGCGGTGATCGCCGGCACGCGCGGTTTCATGGCGCCGGAGCAGGAACAGGGAACATCGATCGATGCCTCGACCGACGTCTTCGCCCTCGGCGCAATGCTACGAGCGATTTTGCCGGCGAACCTTCCGCGCGCGTTGGCCGCGATCTGCGCGAAAGCGACCGCACCCGCGCAGCGCGATCGTTACTCCTCGGTGCACGCACTCGCGGACGATGTGTCAAGTTGGCTCGACGGGCAGCCGGTCAGCGCCTATCGCGAGACCATTTTCGAGCGCGCCGGCCGCTGGCTCAAGCGCAATCGCGTGCTGGTCACGATCATCGCCGCCTACCTGATCATGCGCGTGATCGTCATTCTCTGGATTCGTCGTTAAAGGATTTCGAACAGACGTTGAATACGATCTTCGGAGGAAACGACATGAACAAGATTCTCGTGGGACTTCTGCTCGGCGCCGCGCTCGGTGCCGTTGACGGCATGACCGCCTGGTTCACACCTGCAGTGCGCGCCGGAATCATCGGCATCGTCATCGGCTCGACCGTCAAAGGGATGATCGCCGGCATCGCCGCCGGCTGGTTCGCGCGCAAAGTGCAGTCGGTAGCCTGGGGCATCGCCTTCGGCCTGCTCGTCGGTGCGCTGCTGGCGTACGGCGTCGCGGCCATGCAGCACGGCTACTACTTCGAAATCATGCTCCCCGGCTCGATCGTCGGCGCCATCGTCGGCTGGGCCACGCAGCGCTACGGCCGGCCCGTTCGCAGCACCGCGGCGGCGACGCTCGCGGCGATCTTCCTGGTGACGCTGAGCGTGAACGCCCGCGCCGCGGAGCCGGTGAAAGCTGCGGATGCCTTCGCGCATCTCAAGTCGCTCGCCGGAACCTGGAACGGCCACGCCATGACGCCGGACGGTCCGCCTGCCAGCGTCAGTTACCGCTTCACCGCCGGCGGAACCGCGGTGATGGAAACTCTCTTCGGCGGCACCGAGCACGAGATGCTCACGGTCTACACGCTCAACGGCAACGACGTCATTGCCACGCACTTCTGCGGCGCCGACAACCAGCCGGTGATGAAGCTCGACAAGTCGCAGTCGACGCCCGACCGCCTGGTCTTCTCCTTCGTCAGCGTTGCCGATCACGCCAAAGACCACCCCCACGTCCACAACGGTTTCATCCACTTCGTCGGCGCCGACCAGTTGGAAGCGACATGGTCGATGCAACTGCCGAACGGGAACCCGTTCGAGCACAACCCGAAGTTTTTTCTGAGTCGCGCGAAGTAATCGTTGCCTGTCATCCTGAGCGTCGAGCGAAGGATCTCAAACTAAGGTTTCTGCGATGAAACCGCGTTCAATTACACGGGGCTTCGACTGGAACTGGCTGGTTTGAGATCCTTCGGCCGCGCTGCGCCGGCCTCTGGATGACAATTTTGGCGAGAACGTATTTCTAATACTCCAGCGCAATCCCCGGCGTCCCCACTTCCTTCCCGTCCGCCTCGGCGTGCGGATAGATGAAGTAGTTGAGCGGCTCGGCTGTCTTCGGCGTCAGTACGAGATCGCGGCCCATGGTGAATTGCACGCGATCGGGATCGAGGTTGCCGAAGAGGTAGGCGCGGCGCGCTGGATCGGAGGACTTGGACGCCTCGGAGGGATCGACCGGAATCCATCCCCGGCCTTTCACGTAGAACTCCGCCCAGCAGTGGTAGCCGGTGACGGGGCCGTGCTCCGCGGTCATCGGGAAGCCGATCACGAAGCGGGCCGGAATCCCTTTGGCGCGCGCCATCGACATGAAAAGCGAGTGAAAGTCGGTGCAGTTGCCGGCCTTGATGTCGCAGGCGCGCTCGGTATCGCCGTGGCCCCATCCGGGAATGGTCTTGTCGTACTTCATCGTCGCCAGCAGGTAGTCGTAGATCGCCTGTGCCTGGCCGGCCTTCGTCGTCTTTCCCGCGGTCACTTCCTTCGCCAGTTTCTTCACGCGCGGCGAGAGCGTCACCAGCTTGTCGGCCTTCAACGCTCGCGCGATCTCTGCCTGCGTCGCGCGCCGTTCGGCGAGTCGCGACATCGTCACTTCCCTGCGTGTGCCGCGGAAATGCACCTTCACCACGAAGTCGCCCGCCGGCGGATTGGCGATCGTGGCATGCGCGTAGCGGTCGCCGAACTCCCGCTCGGACGTTTCGACCCACTTCTGCGGCGACTCGATCCGGACGTTGCTGACCGTCTGACCGCCGCGGCTGACCGGGAGCGGAATCCAGACCGTCATCTCTTTCAGCCCTGCAGGGACCTCTTTGACGGTGGCGATGTAGGTGGCCTCGAACGTTCTGCTGCCCGAGGCGAAAAGCGGAAGGGCGACGGCGGCGAGGAGAAGGAAAACGAGCCTGCGGATCATGATGCGAAGTCTATCTAACCAATGATTTGCAAGCAGCCCCTTGACAATCCGACCGTTGGACTCCAATGTTTCCCCTCCAGTACTCGTCAGGAGCCAAGCCATCCTCACCGTCGACCAACTTCCGGACAGCCGCCGGGCGATTCTGCTCGCGCTTAAACGCCAAGGACCCTCCACCATCGCGCAGCTCGCCTACCAGTTGCAGCTCACCGGCGAGGCCGTGCGGCAACAGCTGCTTCAGCTCCAGCGCGAGGGATGGATCGAATCGCGCGTCGCCCGCGGCAACGAGCGCGGTCGCACCGGCCGCCCGGCCACACGCTACAACCTCACCGAAGCCGGCGATCATCTTTTTCCGAAGAGCTATGACCTGCTCAACGTCGCCGTCATCGATGCCGTGGCCGAGGAGCTGGGGCCGGATGCCGCGGTACGCGTGCTCAAGCGCGTCTGCGACGACCGCGTGTCGATGGAAGGGAAGACGCTGCAAGGCCTGCCGCTGGAGAACAGAGTCGAGGCGCTCAGGGGCCTCTACGCCTCCGCCGATCCGTACATGACCAGCGAGAAGGTCGACGACGGTTTCCTTCTGGTCGAGCGCAACTGCCCTTTCTTCAACACCGCCATGCGCCGCCCGGCGCTCTGCAGCGTTTCCGTCAACGCCCTCACCCGCCTCCTCGGCGTCCGCGTCGAGCGTGACGAGACCTTCCAGTCCGGCGCCGGCCGCTGCGTCTTCCACGTCTACGCGAACGAGCCGATCGACGCGACGAAGTGGGAGTTCACCATGGAGAGCGAACTGCCGAAGCACGCGTAGGCCGCCCATCTAATCTCGCGAAAAGCTCCTCAGACGCAATCTTCCGGAGCTAAATCGTCGAGACTATCGAGCAGATGTTTCGCCAGCGCGGCACGCGACTCCAGGCTCAAACCCAACGCTTCCGAGGCCAGATCTTCCAACGTGCGTTCCATGCGGTGGATTTTACCGTTACGCCACCCACACCGTCTTCACATTCACGAACTCGCGAATCCCATACGCGCCGAGCTCGCGGCCGAAGCCGGAGTGCTTCGTGCCGCCGAAGGGGACGCGCGGGTCGGAGGCGACCATGGCGTTGATGAACACCTGGCCGGTGTCGATGCCGTCGATAAAGCGGTCCATTTCGGCGCGGTCGTTAGTCCAGACCGAGGCGCCGAGGCCGAAAGGGGTGTCGTTGGCGATGGTGATTGCGGAGTCGATGTCGGGAACGCGGAAGAGCGACGCTACCGGGCCGAATGTTTCCTCGCGCGCGGCGGGAGCATCGGGCGGGATGCGGGCGAGAACCGTCGGCGCGTAGTAGTTGCCGTCGCGTTTGCCGCCTGTGAGGAGCTGCGCACCGGCGTTCACGGAATCAGAAACCTGCTTCTCGATGTCGTCCGCGATCTGCGGCGTGGCCAGCGGACCGACGTCGGTCGATTCGTCGAGCGGATCGCCGACTTTCAGCGCTTCCATCGCCGCAACGAAGCGTTTCTCGAAATCGCCGGCGATCGATTCGTGGACGATGAAGCGTTTGGCGGCGATGCACGACTGGCCGTTGTTGACGATGCGCGCCTTGACCGCGGTGGTAACGGCGTCTTCGAGAGATGCAGAGGGCATCACGATGAAAGGGTCACTCCCGCCCAGCTCGAGAACCGCCTTCTTGATGTGCTTCGCGGCGATGGAGGCCACGCTGGCGCCGGCCGGCTCGCTGCCGGTCAGCGTTACCGCCTTCACCCGCGGATCGATGATCACGCGCTCGACCTGCTCGGAGCCGATCAGCAGCGTCTGGAACTCGCCGTCGGTGAAACCGGCGTCGCGAAATACTTCCTCGATCGCCAGCGCGCACTGCGGTACGTTCGAGGCGTGCTTGAGCAGCGCCACGTTGCCCGCCATCAGCGCCGGGGCAGCGAATCGGAAAACCTGCCAGAAGGGGAAGTTCCACGGCATCACGGCCAGGATCGTTCCCAGCGGCTCGTAGCGGATGAACGTTTCCTGCGCCTCGGTCTTCACGTGCTCGTCGGCCAGGTACCCCTCGGCATGTTCGGCGTAGTAGCGGCAGGCGTTGGCGCATTTGGCCACCTCGGCGACGGCGGCTTTGACCGGCTTGCCCATCTCGATGGTGATGAGCCGCCCGAGATCGTTCTTCCGGGATTCCAGGATCTCGGCGGTCTTGCGCATGCGGATTCCGCGCTCATGAAAACCGCGCGCGCGGTTTACACGTAGAGCACTCGCCGAGCGCTCGATGGCCGCGTCGATCGCGGCATCATCCAGCGCTTCAAAGGTCCTGAGTTTCTCACCTGTTGCCGGATTTATCGATGCAATCGCCATCTTGAAAAACCTCTGCTATCCTCCGGGTCATTCGTCCAAGTGAAGTTCAAAATTCAACCCCTCATGCAAGGAGTCCCCATGAGCCACGTGAAGCATATGCGCTTCCTGTTTGCGATCGCTCTGCTCGTCGCAATCGTGCCGTTCTCTGCCTTCGCGCAGAGCAGTAACGGTTCCGTCTCGGGCACTGTGACCGATGCCTCCGGCGGCCTGCTGCCGGGCGTCACCGTCACGGCCCTCAACACCGCAACCGGCCTCTCGCGCAGTACGGTTTCGAATCCGGTCGGGCACTACGACATCCCGCTGCTGCCGCCCGGCGTCTACTCGGTATCGAGCGAGCTGTCGGGCTTCCAGCCGGTCAAATACGACCGCATCGTGGTCAACGTCGGCAGCGATTCCTCGGTCAACTTCAAGCTGACGCAAGGCGTGAGCGAGAGCGTCACGGTCACCGCCGCGGCGCCGCTGGTCGATACGACCCGTTCCGAGGTCAGCTCGGTGGTCAATGAGAAAGCGATTGCGAATCTGCCGACGAACGGCCGGAACTTCATCGACTTCGTGCTGACCACGCCCGGTGTCGTGCGCGACACGCGCCTCGGCGACATCAGCTTCGCCGGCCAGCGCGGCACGCTCAACTCACTGGTCATCGACGGCGCCAACAACGACAACACTTTCTTTGGCCAGGCTCTCGGGCGCACCGGTTCCGGCCGCGCGCCGTATCAGTTCTCGCAGGACGCGGTGAAGGAGTTCCAGGTCAACACCAACTCCTACTCCGCCGAGTACGGCCGCGCCGGCGGCGCCGTCATCAACGTCGTCACCAAGTCGGGGACGAACGAGTTCCACGGCAGCGCCTTCGACTTTCTGCGCGACCGGCGCTACAACGCCAACGACTACATCAACACCATCCAGAACCCGCCGCGCGCGAAAGGGCCGTATCACTTCGATCAATACGGCGCCAGCATCGGCGGGCCGATCGTTCCGGAGAGGCACTTCTTCTTCGCCAACTACGACGGCCAGCGCAACTCCATCGACAATCCCATCCTGCTCGGCGTGGCCGCGTCGCAGGTTCCAGCCGACGCCGCGTCGCAGGCCGGCTACCAGAAGGTCCTGGCGCAGTCGGCCACGTATCAGAAGACGCAGAACCAGGACGTCTTCCTGCTCAAGACCGACCACGAGCTCTTCACCAACGATCACCTTTCGCTGCGCTACAACCGCCAGAAATTCACCGGCGGCAATTTCGAGAACGGCAATGCCTCGAACGCGCTCGGACACACCGGCGATTCGCTGGTGCAGACCGATACGCTCTCGCTCTCGAACTCGACCATCATCACCAACTCGCTCTTCAACGAAATCCGCGGCCAGTACGCGAAAGACAGCGAGCCGGGCAAGGCCAACAGCGCCGATCCGGAAGCGCAGATCAACCAGAACTCGATCCGCGTGATCAACATCGGGCGCAACACCTTCAGCCCGCGCGAGACCACCATCAAGCGCAACCAGATCGCCGACACGCTGACCGATGTCTTCGGTGCGCACACCGTGAAGGGCGGCGTCGACGTCAATCAGGACAAGATCCTCAACTACTTCCCGGGCAACTTCTTCGGCTCGTACTCCTTCAATAGCCTGGCCGACTTCCAGAACGGCATCGCCGCCAGCTACCTGCAGGCTTTCGCCGGGCCGGGAACGACCGGCCCGATCACCCATCCCGACATGACCGAGTACGCCGCCTTCGTGCACGACGAATGGCAGGTCAATCCGACGCTGACCATCAACGCCGGCATTCGCTACGATTTCCAGAAGATCGCGCAGCCGACGGTGAAAAACCCCGACGCCCAGCTGCTCGCCGCAGGGCTCGACACCAGCATCGTCCCCGAGGACCACAACAACTACGCGCCGCGGCTCGGATTTGCGTGGACGCCGAACACGGCCAGCCGCACCGTCGTCCGCGGCGGCTACGGCATCTTCTACGGCCGCACGCCGGCGATCATGATCGGCACGGCGCACTCGAACAACGGCATCAACGTGCAGACCCTCAGCTTCACCGGCGCGCTGATCCCGAAGTACCCGAACATCTACAGCGCCATCCCGACCGGGGTCACGCTGCCGAAGCCGACCATCTTCGTCTTCGATCCGAACTTCCAGAATCCGAAAGTGCAGCAGGCCAGCCTCGGCGTCGAGCGCGCGCTGAACAACGACCTGGCCCTCTCGGTCACGTATCAGTACGTGAAGGGCTCCGACCTTCCGCGCACGATCGACATCAACGTCTCCACGCCGACCACGGTCACCGTGCCGATCGTCAGCGCGTCCACCGGGGCATCGCTCGGCACCACCACCATCACCCGCTACACGGGCCGGCCGTTCGCGAACTTCGCGCGCATCCTGGAGTTCCAGTCCAGCGCCAGCTCGCAGTACAACGGCATCACGCTCGACCTGCAGAAGCGTTTCTCCAACAACTGGCAGATGCGCCTCGCCTACACCTACTCGAAGGTGAAGGACGACAAGCCGGACGCCACCGCCGTCGTCCCCGGAACCGATGACGCCAAGTTCGCCCAGGACCCCCTCAACCTGCACGGCGACTGGGCGCCGGGCGACAACGACGTGCCGCATCGCATCGTTCTCAGCGGCGTCTGGAGTCTCGACTCCTACTCCCAGAAGATGGGCGGCGTGAGCAAGGCCATCTTCGGCGGCTGGACCATCAGCGGCATCGCCAGCTGGCAGTCGGGTCAGCCGTATTCAGCCGTCGTCAACACCGACATCAACAACGACGGCAACGCCCGCAACGACCGCGCGCCCGGCTTCGCCCGCAACTCGTTCCGCCTGCCGAACCAGTTCTCGGTCGATCCGCGTGTGACGAAGGACATCGGCCTCTTCTCCGGAGCCCGCCTGCAGCTGATCGCCGAGGCCTTCAACCTGCTGAACCGGAGCAACGTCACCGTGGTCCGCAACACGTACTACGCGGTGACGAACACCGCCGGCGTCCCCTCGAAGCTCACGCTTCAGGACGCGGCCAACCCGTTCGGCCTGCCGACGACGTCGTTCGGCCCGCGCATCCTGCAGTTCGCAGCGAAGATCACGTTCTAAGGTTTTGAAAGCGTAGCGCCGTCGGCTCGACGGCTGGACCGCCAGCGGCTCGCTGGCGGTCTTTTTTTGTGCGCGTGTGTCATCCTCCTCCCGTACGGAGGTACTCGTGCCCGCTGAGAAAAAAGGCCTGCTGCGGATTGTGCTCATCGCGATCGTCGTCCTGATCGCGGGAGCTGCGGCGCTGCTGTACTTCTACGAGTCGCGCAAGCCGCAGGAGATCGTCCTCAGCGGAACGCTCGAAGCGCGAACGGTCAACGTCGGGTCGCTCGTGGGCGGGCGCGTCACGAAGACGCTCGTCGATGAAGGGATGAACGTCACCGCTGGCCAGCTTCTCGTCGCGCTCGAGACCGAGACCATCGACCGGCAGATCAACGAACAGCGCGCCGCCATCGCCGCGGCCAAGGCGGCACTGGCGAAAGCGATTGCCGGGCCGCGGCCGGAGGAGATCGCAAAAGCGGCGGCGACAGCCAGTAACGCCGAGGTCGAACGCCGCCGCTGGGAGCGCCTCTATCGCTACGGCATCGTGGCCAAGGAAATGGCCGAAGATGCCGCGACGAAGGCGAAAACCTCGGCCGAAGATCTCCGCCTCCTGCAAAAAGGAACACGCAAGGAAGACATCGACGCCGCGCGCGCCGAGGTCGAAGGGCAGCAGCGGAGACTGGAAACGCTGATGAAACAGCGCGCCGAGACCGACGTCGTCTCGACTGTCAATGGTGTGGTCCAATCGTTCGGACTGCGGCCGGGCGACTTGGTCGCGCCGAACCAGACCGTCGCCGAGATCCTCGAATCAAGCCAGCTCTGGGTCCGCGTCTACGTTCCCGAAACGGAGCTCGGCCTGGTCGCCGTCGGGCAGCCGGTACGTGTTCACATCGACACGTTTCCCAGCGAGTCGTTCGCCGGGCACGTCGCCTCGGTGAGCACGCAGGGCGAGTACACGCCGCGCAACGTGCAGACGCGCGCCCAACGCGCCGAGCAGGTCTACGGCATGAAAGTGCTGGTCGATCCGAATCCAAAACTGAAGGCGGGCATGGCCGCGTCGATCGACCTCGGCGTAAAAGGACGGCCCGATTGAGCGACGACGCCGGCATCGACGTGCAGGGCGTGTCGAAAAACTTCGGCACGTTCCGCGCGCTGGACAACATCACCCTGCAGGTTCCGCGCGGCGAGATCTTCGGCCTCCTCGGCCCGAACGGCTCCGGCAAATCGACGCTGATCCGAATCCTCTGCGGACTGCTCGTTCCGACCGAAGGCCACGCCACCGTCGACGGCTACGACGTCGAAAAAGAGGGTGAGCTCGTCCGCCAGCACATCGGCTACGTCTCGCAAGCCTTTTCGCTCTATCGCGATCTCACCGTCCAGGAGAACCTCGACTTCTTCAGCGCCATCTATCGACTTAAAGGAGCGGAGCGGAAGGAGCGGATCGACTGGGCCATCAACCTCACCCACATCGGCCCGTACCGCGACCGCCTCGCCGGAGCGCTCTCCGGCGGCTGGAAGCAACGCCTGGCGCTGGCCGCGGCCCTCATGCACCAGCCGCGCGTCATCTTTCTCGACGAGCCGACTGCCGGCATCGATCCCGTTGCCCGGCGCGAACTGTGGGATCTCCTCTTCGAGCTCGCCGGCAGCGGCGTGACGATGTTCGTGACCACGCACTACATGGACGAAGCGGAGCGCTGCGCCTCGGTGGCCTATCTCTACATGGCGCATTTGATCGTCGTCGGCCGTCCGGACGTGCTCAAGGAACTGCCGGAGGTCACGCCCGAGGGGACGAGGCGCGTCGAGGCGGTATCGAGCGAAGGGGTGGCGAAGCTGATGACCAGCGCGCGCACGCTGCCGCACGTCCGCGCCGCCACGATCTTCGGAACGTCGCTGCACCTTCTGATCGACGCCGGCGTTTCCAATGACAAGCTCAAGACCGACCTCGAAGCCTTCCGGCTCGGCAACGTCACCGTCAACCCGATCGAGCCGTCGCTCGAAGACGTCTTCGTCCGCCTCACCGAGACGCGCGGCAAGGAAGTCGAGGCCTCGCTGTGAACGGCTTCCGGGCCATGTTCCGCAAGGAGCTTACGCAGATGTTGCGCGACCGTGGCACGCTCTTCTTCGCCATCGCCGTCCCGGTCTTCGAGCTGATCCTCTTCGGCGTCATCGACATGAACGCCAGGAACATCCCCACGGTCGTCTTCGATCTGAGCCACTCGCAGGAGAGCCGCCGGCTGATCGAACAGTTCGGCAATACGTCGTACCTGCGCGTGATGAAACTCGTGAATTCGCGCGCCGAACTGCAGCATCAGATCGTGGCCGGTCACGCGCAGGTCGCCATCGAGATCCCGCCCGACTACGCCCGCAACATCGCCGCCAAACGCCAGGCGGATGTGCTGATCATGATCGACGGCTCCGACTCCAGCGTGGCCACGCAGGCGCTCTCCGCGGCCAACGGCGTCATCCTCTCCAACTCGATCAACGCGCTGATGGAGAAAGTCACGCAGCCGCTGATCGAAGCGCATCCGGTGATGATGTTCAACCCCGACATGCGCAGCGCCAACCTGCTCATCCCCGGCCTGATCTCCATCCTGCTGACGTTTTCCGGAACGATCCTCTCCGCGTTCGCCATCGTGAAAGAGCGCGAGCGCGGCACGCTGGAGCAGCTGATGGTGACGCCGGTCTCGCCGCTGGCGGTGGTCGTCGGCAAGCTGCTGCCCTACCTCGGCCTGGCTTACGTGCAGTTGCTGATGATCCTCGTCCTGATGCGTTTCCTGTTCAGCGTTCCGATCCACGGAAGCCTGACGCTGCTGCTGCTCCTCTCGCCGGTCTATCTGCTCTCGCTGCTCTCGGTCGGCCTGCTGGTGTCGTCGCGCGCGAAGTCGCAGATGGAAGCGATGCAGCGGGCGATGGGGATCATGCTGCCGTCCGTACTCCTCTCCGGCTACATCTTCCCAATCGCCTCGCTGCCACTGCCGCTGCGCGTCGTTTCGTATGTGCTTCCGGCGACGCACTTCATCAAAATCGCCAGAGGGATCGTCATCCGCGGCGCGTCGTTCTTCGACCTGTGGGAGCCGGTGGTGGCACTGCTCGTGATCTCCACGATTCTGATCGCCGCCAGCGCACGGGCGTTTCAGAAGACCGTGACCTAAATTTCTCACTCATGTTCGACCTCAATCAGATCGCGATCCTCTGCTTGCGCGCACTCACCGGCTGGATCTTCGTCTGGAGCGGCTTCGCACACGCTCGCGATCCCGAGGGGAGATCGAAAGACCTCGGGCTGCCGAAAGGATTCGTGCTGTTCCTCGGAGTCATCGAACTGCTGGCCGGACTCGGCATCGCCGGCGGCCTGCTGACGCGGCTCTCCGCCGTCGGACTGATGATCGTCATGCTCGGCGCCATGCACCGCAAAGCCTTCGTCTGGCACACCGGCTTCTGGGGCAAAGGCTCGCAAGGCTGGCACTACGACCTGCTGCTCTTCCTCATCGTGCTCATGGTCTTCGCCACGAACGGCGGAATCTGGACCATCGACCGGATGCTGTTCGGCGAGGGAGCAGCGGCCTCGTACATTTTCTGAGCGATCAGTGCCTTACCGCGCGCCGCTTTCCACCCTCGTTGGATACGGACACGGTGGCCGCGAGCGACTGCTCGCTGCCGCAGTCGTTCTCGACCTCAACCCAGTAACTGGTCGTCGCCGAGAGCGCTCTTGTCGTCAACGTCTGATCGAAGCCGGCGGGTTTCGTCCGATCGCCGGCGCTTCCCTCGTACCAGCGATAGCGGAGATTTACGCCTGACGCCGCGACGGTGAGCGTCGCCGTTTCGCCGGAACGGACCGTCGTGCCGTGCGGCTGCGCGGTAATCTCCGGCCTCTCCGCGAAGGAGACCTCGGCGATGCCGCTCGCGGCGCCGCTGCAGTTTGCGTCTGATATCTGCGCGATGTTGTACATGCCTGGCTCCGAGACGGTGCGCGTCGCCGTGTGTGTGGCGATGCCGTCCTGCACGATGCCGTCCGACCAGACGATTCGGAATGGCGGCGTACCGGACAACGTCACATCGATGGGGGCCTGGCTCGTGCCGCAGCCGACCACGATCCGGTCCGAAACGACGGCCGCCGGCACGTGCACCGGCACGACGGCGTTTCCGGTCCCGCCGCAACTGCCGTTCGTCACCATGGCGCTGAGAGTAACGTCGCCGTTTCCGTTCGGCAGGTATTGAATCGTTCGCGTTCCTGCTCCACCGGTGATCGCGCCGTTGGAAATCGTCCAGGCATAGGTCGCGCCGCTGCCGGCGTCCGCGACCGAGGCGCTTTGGACAACCTGTGCGCACGCCGAGGTCACGGTGGAAACGCTCGGCGCCACAGCGCTGCCGATCGGAACCTCGGCGACGAATTCGCTGGCATCGCAGCCACTCGATGTTTCGACCGCGCCGAGACCCAGCCACACCCGTGTCTCGCCCGAATTCGGCGAGATCTCCACCGACGGCGTTCCTTGTCCGCTGACAATCGTTCCTCCGACAGTCGTCCATTTCAGACTCGAGAAGTCGGACGGGTTCGTGATCGTCGCGTGCAGGTTGCCCGGACCGCAGAGCGCCGCGGGCAACAACGCAACCCGCGGATGGTCTGTGTTATGCGTTTGGATCACTGTCTGCGCCGTGCTCGCGCAGTCATTCGACTGACGCACGGTGAGGATGTACGTCCCTGGACTGGCGACCGGGTTCTGCTGATGTGAGTCGAAGATCGGCGGATGTCCGAGAGTGCTGATCCAGTGGTAGTCGATCACGGGAAGATTCGCACTCCCGAAGAGCAGGGCCTGGGATCCCGGACAGGCGGGACCGCTGTTCGTCGCCATCGACACGAGCTCCGGACAACGAACATCAATCAGATTGCTGCCGAACACCGAGCTGTCGCTGATGTCGTGCACGCTGAAGAAACTGTGGTCGCCGAGGGTGGCGGTAACAGAGAAGGTGTGCCGTCCTGCATCGGCAGAAGTGAAGGTGTAGTTGGGAGGAAGCGTCTCCTGGCGGCTCGCCACGAACGTGATCGTGCCGGTGTACGACGGCACGTCGAAAAAACCGGCGTTCAGCGCGCGGACTTCGATCTGGAAGGGAACGGTGCGGTCGACGGCGGCGGGCGCCGCGACGAAAAATCGACGCACCACGTTGTCATTCCAGCGTACCGTGGTGAGATCCGTACCGCTCAGCGAAGCGTTGGCGATGTCCGTGGCGGTAATGGTGTGGTTGGCGGTGCTGCTACCGCTTCCAGCGCTGTTCATCGTGGCTGAGAACGCGTGCGTCCCGGCGTCGCCGGGGGTGAAGGTGTAGTTGGGTGGAAGCACGGCCTGCGGATCGTCGCTCGTGAAGTGCACCGTTCCGGCGTACGCCGCGTCGGTGGCCGCGCCGTTGCGTGCAGTCACCGTGAAGCTGAATGGCACGCTCGTCGTGGAACCGCTCGGGATCTGAACATCGAACGACGTGGCCGCCTGCGCTGAAGCGGCAATGAGCAGAACCCAAACGAGCTTCATGGCAGATCCTCCGGGACGCGTAACCGGCGCCATTCTCCACCTATTGCCCTCAGTTCCGATCTTGCAATTTTCGCGCTGTCGGGTGAAATTCCCGCGATGAACGTCAAAGAAGTCGTCCCGTTCCTGAGCGTCTCCTCGATGGAGCGTTCGATCCGCTTCTACATCGACGGCCTCGGCTTCGAGATGAAAAACAAATGGACCCCCGACGGCGAGATTCGCTGGTGCTGGCTCACCCTCGGCGGCGCATCTCTGATGCTGCAGCAGTTCCTGAACGTTCCGCCACCTGTCCCCGGCGGTATCAACCTCACCTTCATGTGTGACGACGCCATCGCGCTCTACCACGACTATCGTTCCCGCGGCCTCGATCCCTCGGAACCGGAAGTCGGCAACGGCCTCTGGGTCACGCGGATTGCGGATCCCGACGGCTACCGGCTCTTCTTCGAGAGCCCGACGGATGTGGCGGAGGACACGAAGTTGTCGGAAGTCGCCAGTTCCTGAGCGGGCAGCGATTTTTTGTACTTCACTGCGAAACCTTTCGCGGTGATCTACGAATGATGTCGTATGTTGCTAACCACTTCGCTTCCGCGGCCGTCTTACCGTCGCGGAAAAGGAATCCTGATGACCTATCGCTTGCTCTTCATCCTGCCGTTGATCCTCGCCGCACCGCTTTTCGCGCAGACGCCGCCGGCTCCGGTGGAGGGCTCGCACACGTATCTGCCCGCCGACTTTGCGCAGTTCGCGCCGCAGACGGCGCTGGACATGCTCAACCGCGTCCCCGGCTTCACGATCAAGCAGGAGGAAGATGCTCGCGGCCTCGGTCAGGCTACCGGCAACGTCGTCATCAACGGCCAGCGGCTCTCCGGCAAGTCGAACGACGTAGTGACGGAGTTGAGCCGCATCCCGGCGCGCAACGTGGAGCGCATCGAGATCGTCGACGGCGCCACGCTCAACATTCCCGGCCTCTCCGGCCAAGCCGCAAACGTGATCGTCCGCTCCACAGGCATCAGAGGCCAGTGGTCGTACCGGCCGGAGTTCCGCACCTACTACACCGATCCGCTCTTTACCCGCTTCGACGTCTCCGTCAGCGGCACGAAAGGGCCGGTGCAATACACGATCGGCCTCGAAAACCGCGGCAACCGCAGCGGCGCCGGCGGCCCGACGTGGATCTACAGTCCGGCCGGCGCTCTGACCGAGGAGCGGCGGGAGGCGTGGCGCGGCAATTCCGACCAGCCACAGGCCACCGGGCGTTTTGTGTTCGACGGCCCGGGCGGATCGAAGGGGAATCTCAATCTCCTCTATCGCCGGCTCTACTTCGACTATCTCGAAACCGGCACGCGCACGCCGCTCGGCAGCGTGGCAGGTGATCGCAAGGTGACCGAGGACCAACACGGCGACAGCTACGAGATCGGAGGCGACTACGAACTCGGCCTCGGGGTTGGAAAGCTGAAGCTGATCGGACTCTCCCGCGGTTCCGCTTATCCAGACACGACGACCGTCGTGACGCGCTTCGGCGCCTTCCCGCCGCCGGTCGGCGATCGCTTCACGCAGGACGGCAAGGAGCGCGAGACGATCGGCCGCGGCGAGTACCGCTGGAACAGCCGCGGCGCAGAGTGGCAGATCTCGGCCGAGGGGGCGTTCAACAGCCTCGATAGCACCTCGGGTCTGTTCGAAATGAATCCGAGCGGTGGCTTCGACGAGATCCCGCTGCCGGGAGGCACCGCTCGCGTGCAGGAGGATCGGTATGAGGTGATCGGCAGCTACGGCCGTCCTCTCACCAAGAATCTGACGATGAAGCTGTCAGCCGGCGAGGAGTATTCGCAACTGGCGCAGGTGGGCGCCGGTGGAACCACGCGCACGTTTTACCGGCCGAAAGGCGAGCTGTCGGCGGCATGGAAGTTCTCGCCGAAGACCGACATCAACGTCAAGCTCGCGCGCAAGGTCGGCCAGCTGAACTTCTTCGACTTCCTGGTCTCGGTCGACGTGGCGTCGAACATCGAAAAGTCCGCAAATCCCGATCTGGTGCCGGAACAGAGCTGGGACCTTCAGGTCGAAGGCGTCCACAACCTCGGCAAGCTCGGATCGACGACGCTCCGCCTCTATGGCCGCCAGATCGACGACATCATCGATTACGTTCCGATCGGCGCGAACGGCCAGTCTCCCGGCAACCTCGACCACGCCACGGTCTACGGCATCGAGTCGCGAAGCACGTTGAATCTCGACCAGTTCGGCTGGCACGGCGCGCGTCTCGATACGGACCTGCAACTGCAGAACAGCAAGGTTCGCGATCCGCTCACCGGGCAGGAGCGGCACATCAGCAACAGCCTCCTGGGCGCCGGAAGCGTCGGCCTGCGGCACGACCTCCCGAAATCGAACTGGGCCTGGGGCGCCGATGCGTCCTACGAGATGGATGCGGACTACTACCGGCTCACCGAGCAGGGACGGCAGTGGGAAGGACCGGTGTGGGGCGATCTGTACGTGGAACGCAAGAACGTGCACGGCCTCACCATCCGCGCCGGCACGTATAACGTTTTTTCAGCCGACAGCAGGTGGAACCGCACGGTGTACACCGGCCGGCGCAACGGCCCGGTAGCCTTCGTGGAAGACCGTGAACGAAACATCGGCCCGATCTACTCGTTCTCGATTCGCGGGAAATTCTAGGGACCGCAAGTCACCAGGATGGCAAGTACGCACCAGGGAATGACGCACGCGAAAATGGCGTCTTTGGCGATGTGACTTTGGAGGTTGTACGCTATGTCAACCATGCGAGCTGAAGCCGTCGCTACTTCGGTAGCCATCAACACGTTCACCGCGGTATTTGAGAAAGCAGATGAAGGCGGATATTGCGTTTTTGTTGAAGAGCTTCCGGGCGCGATCTCACAGGGCGAGACAATCGAAGAAGCGCGCGAGAACATCAAAGACGCAATTGAGATGATTCTCGAAGTCAATCGCGAACGTACCCTCAAGGGCGTCGACGAATCGCGAGTGATCCGCGAACAGATCGTCATTCATCGTTGAACTAGCGTCCCCTTGGAATCGGAATTCCGAGTTGTTTGCATATCTCACGGACCGTGACTGTGTTGATCTCGTTGTGACGCGGGACCGCCGCCGAGATCCCGTTCGCGTCATTGACGAAAACCGTATGAGCGCTTCCTTCGCGATGAGCATGGCATCCGTTTTCGCGAAGGTGTCGTTCTAAATCGCGACGTTTCATGACACGCGATTCTAGGCTTCGTTCGCGGACAATTCGCTCATTTACTGACGGCAAATACACCGCTGAGGTGTTCTAAGTGGCTTCGGGGCTCGCTTTCTCACAGGTTCAGAGGCCTGTGACAACATCGGCGAGAGTGCGGTTCACTTCACCGTCACCACCTGCACGCTCCGCCCTTCGCCCTTCTGCCCAAATCCTGACCCCGCGTACGCGGTGTCATCGCGCAGAACGACCAGCCGGTCGCCGTAGCGGGCGAAGGTCCAGGTGGAACGGTTCGTCATCGAGCCTTTGATGAACATGAAGCCGGCGGTGCCTCGCTGGATGCGTTCGGCGGCCAGCGGGATGTTGTCGTCGCCCAGCCACACGGTCATCTGGTCTTCAGTGAATTTCACGCTGAAGATGCTCGTCGCCTCGGGCGGCAGCTTCGGCGTCAGCTTCAGCACGATCACGCGCACTGGCCGGCCGTCGCGCGTCCCTCGCGTCTCGCTCACTTTCTTCGCCGTATCGACGAGGCGCAGGAACGGCCCCGCGAAGTCGACGGCATCGGCGACCTCGGTGGCCTGCGTGTCGTTGATGGCCGCGCGCGTCGGCGTGGTCTTCCGCGGATCGGCGGTGTGTGCGCGCGACTCCGATTCGGCGCGCTCCAGAATCGCGCGCGGGAAGGTCATGCGCAATCCCGCCTCGTCTTCGACGACGTCGAGCGATGCCGAGCCGGTGAACTGCTGATTGGCGAAACGCCCTTCGTTCTTCCGCGAGCGCTGCACGTCGATCGACACGTGAATCGGCTTCGTGGCGCGAAGCTGGGAGATGGCGGCACGCATGTCGGCCACCGTGTCGGCGTGCGCGGACGCAGCGGCCAGCGCGATCAGAAGAAAAGCGCGCCTCACAACACGTACCGGCTCAAATCCTCATCCTTCACCGTCTCGGCCAGCACGCGTTGCACGTAGGCCGCGTCGATGGTGACCGACTGGCCGTTCATGTCGCTGGCGTCGAAGGAGAGCTCGTCGAGGAGGCGTTCGAGGATGGTGTGCAGGCGGCGGGCGCCGATGTTTTCCGTTTTCTCGTTGACCAGCGCCGCGTAGCGGGCCACCTCGGCGATCGCTTCGTCGGCGAACGTCAGCGTGACGCCCTCCGTGCCGAGGAGCGCGGAGTACTGCATGGTGAGAGCGTTTTTGGGCTCGTGGAGGATGCGCACGAAATCCTCTTCCGTCAGCGACTCCAGCTCCACGCGGATCGGGAAACGGCCCTGCAGCTCGGGGATCAGATCCGACGGCTTGGAAACGTGGAAGGCGCCGGCGGCAATGAAGAGGATGTGATCCGTCTTCACCATCCCGTACTTCGTATTCACCGTCGTCCCCTCGACGATCGGCAGCAGATCGCGCTGCACGCCTTCGCGCGAGACGTCGGGGCCATGCGCGGCGTTCTGGCGGCCGGCGATCTTGTCCAGCTCGTCGAGGAACACCATGCCGCTCTGCTCGACGCGATCGATGGCCTCGCGGGCCACGTTCTGCTGGTCGACCAGCTTCTCGGCCTCTTCCTGAATGATGATCGGCCGGGCATCGCCGATGCGCATCTTCTTGCGCTTCGACTTGCCGCCGAAAAGGCCCGGCAGCATGTCCTTGACGTTGACGCCCATCTCTTCCACACCCTGCGCCGAAAAGATCTCGAACGACGGGTAGCTCTGCTCCTTGACGTCGATCTCGACTTCCCGCTCGTCGAGCCGTCCTTCGTCGAGCCAGCTTCCCAGCTTCTCGCGCGTCTCCGTCGACGGCGTCTGCTCCTCGGCGGGAGCGCCGACGAACGCCGGGCGGGCGGCGGGGCGGCGGGAATCGGGGAGGAGAAGGTCGAGGATCCGTTCGCGGGCATTGCGCTCGGCGGTCTCGCGGTTCAGGCGAGTCTTCTCATCTTTCACCAGCTTGACGGCAATCTCGGTCAGGTCGCGGACGATCGATTCGACGTCGCGCCCGACGTAGCCAACCTCGGTGAATTTCGAAGCCTCGATCTTCAGAAACGGCGAGCGGGTCAATCGCGCCAGGCGGCGGGCGATCTCCGTCTTCCCGACGCCGGTCGGTCCGATCATGATGATGTTTTTCGGGGCGATCTCGTCGCGAAGCTCCGGCGGGAGCTGCTGCCGCCGCCAGCGATTGCGCAGCGCGATGGCCACGGCGCGCTTGGCCGCATGCTGGCCGACGATGTAGGTATCGAGCTCGCGCACGATCTCTTTCGGCGTCAGCCGTTCGGAATGATTCGATTCATCGATGCTGCCCGGGAGTTGGATGACCATGAGGATTAGAGGCTTTCTACGGTGATCTGGTCGTTGGTGTAGATGCAGATGGTCGCAGCGATGCGCAGCGCTTCCTCGGCGATGGCAGCCGCGCCCATCTCCGTGTGGTTCATCAGCGCGCGCGCCGCCGCCAGCGCATACGGGCCGCCGGAACCGATGGCCAGAATGCCGTCGTCCGGCTGAATCAGATCGCCGGTGCCGGAGATCAGATACGCGCGCTCGGCATTGGCCACGATGAGAAAGGCCTGCAGCTGACGCAGATACTTGTCCATCCGCCAGTCCTTGGCCAGCTCGACTACCGAGCGCTCCATGTTGCCGCGGTACTCCTCGAGCTTGGCCTCGAACCGGGAGAAAAGCGCGAAGGCGTCGGCGGCGGAGCCGGCGAATCCGGCCAGGATCTTGTCGTGATAGAGGCGCCGCACCTTGGCCGCGCCATGCTTCATGACCGTCGTGCCGACGGTCACCTGCCCATCTCCCGCCATGGCCACGGCGCCATCGCGCCGGACGCAGAGGACAGTCGTCGATCGGATTTTGAGAGGTTCAGTCATGAAGCGGGAATCGTATCGCAGAGCGCCGCTACCGAGGCATCGCGCCGCCCGCTACTTCCGTCGACAGCTCCGTGTCGCCGATCGGCACGCGCACGACCGGCGTGAGGTCGAGCCGCATCCGGCCGAAGTCGATGATGACGATGAAGTTCTTCAGGTAGTTCTCGCCGATGATGCCGGACGTTTGATCGTGTTCCCCCTTGCCGGGGTCGTACATCGGGATCGTGCGGAACGTGCCCGCCCAGCGGTCGATGCCGATCTCGATGTTGTCCACCTTGTCGCCGTGTTTCTCCGCCCCGCCGAGGCCCTGGAGCGTGGCGTTATGGACCTTGGTGAAAACCTGGATCGGCAGCGAGTTGGTCGAATCGAGAAACGTGACCTCGGAGCCGGTGTCGAGGATGAACGTGAACCACCCTTTGCGATTGATCACGCCGCGGACGGCGGGGCGGAAGTGATCCCAGAAGAGGTTCTGATCGGGCGAAACGACGCGGTCCGCCGCGGAGAGGTGCGTGATGATCAGCTGCTCGCGGCGGAAGTCGAGCTCGATGCGGGTCTCTTTCAGAAAATGAGCGCCGAGGAGGAACTCGATGGCGAACTCGTTCTTGCCGGCCACGAGAAACTTCATCTTGTCGTCCGGCATGATGGCCACCGGCACGTTCTCGATGGTCATCTTTCCGATCTGCAGCGATTGGATCAGGCCGAACTCCACCTGAATCGGCTCGCCGAGCAATCCGGAAAACGTCCCCTCGAAATCGCCCAGCTTGCGGATGGGAACCGCGGACGCGAACTTGCGCGACACGATCGACATCACCGCGCCGGAGTCGACGATGGCGATGCCCGTTTTCGTTCCGTTCACCGTCACTTCGACCCGAGGCACATCCGGCCGGCCGGTGCGCAGCGGCACGCGCTCCGTGGCCGGCCCGTGGAAGTGATACACCTCGACGTTCTTCAGCGACTCGAGGAAGTCCATGTGCCACTTGCGGACGATCAGGCCATGGTCCGCGGCCACGTGCGCCCAATCCAGACTGGCGTCGAAGTTGTTGCGCAGATACTCGAGCTGCGAGAGCGCCCAGGCCGCGTCGGCGTACGTGGTGCGAAACGGTTCGAGGTCGAGCGCCAGTCGCAGATGGCGGCGCGCATCCTCGAAACGTCCTGCGGCCATCTCCGCCTGTCCCAGAAACACCAGATCGCTGGTATTCCGCGAGCCTCTCGCTTCGACCAGCGAAGCCTGTTCGATCGCGCGGACGTAATCGGCCTTGCGCACCATCGACGGAAGGTCGCTTCCGCGCTCGATCGAGCCGGGATTGATCATCAACGGTGAAATGGAGACGTCGGAGTACAGCGCGCATCCGGCGACGACTGCAACGGCAGCGATCAGGGGTAATTGGCGCATTCGGTTCAGGGCATTGTACGGATGAACGCGAAACACTGCCGGTTCGGGAGGGTCAGCGGTCTGTGAACAACGTGAATCGCAATACGTAGGTCGGACTCTCAGTCCGACTACGCCGCCAGAGGCGGCACGTACGGTAGCCGGTGGTCCGAGCAGAGCGAGCGACCACCGGACACCCCGACGCGATCAATCCCGACCCCGGCCGGGGTCGCGTACCGTGCTCGCAACGCGCTGACGTCGAGCGCGAAACACGAAGTTTGGCTTGCATGGCCAGAATCTCACGCGACCCCTGCCGGGGTCGAATGACCGACCGCACATAAATCCGGTGGTCGCTCGCTATCGCTCGGACCACCGGCTACCGTATGAGGCGCCTCCGGCGGCTGAGGTCATTCTCTACTTCGGCCGCACCAGAATCCCCAGCTCCCGAATCTGATACGCCAGCGCCTGGCGCGACATGTTCAGCGACGCCGCGGCGCGATTCTGGTTTCCATTGGCCTGCACCAGCGACTTCTCGATCAGCTCACGGCGGAAGCGCGTCACGGCGTCCTGGTACGAGCTGATGCTGCCGCCTCCGCGGACGACCGCGTTGCGCATCCGTTCCGGCAGATGCTCGACGTCGATCGCCGACGCCTCGCCGGCCAGCGCATGCGCGGCGCGGATGGTGTTCTGCAGCTCGCGCACGTTGCCGGGCCAGCGATACGAAAGAAAAACCGACTCCGCATCGGCCGTCAGCTTCGACGGCCCGCCGCGGCTCTTCTCCCGTTCCTTCGCCAGGAAGTACGCGGCCAGCGTCGGAACGTCGGTGGCGCGGTCGCGCAGCGGCGGAAGGGCGATTTCGATCCCGCCGATGCGGTAGTAGAGATCTTCGCGAAAACGGCCGTCTTCGACCGCCGACTCCAGTTTGCGGTTCGTGGCGCTGACGATGCGCACGTCGGCGGAGCGATTGACCGTGTCGCCGACGCGGCGGAACTCCCCTTCCTGCAGAAAGCGCAGCAGCTTCGCCTGCGCCGCCAGCGGCATCTCGCCGATCTCGTCGAGAAAGAGCGTGCCGCCGTCGCTGGTCTCGATCAGGCCGGCGCGATCGCGATCGGCGCCGGTGAAGGCGCCGCGCACGTGCCCGAACAATTCGCTCTCGATGAGGTTTTCCGGAAGAGCCGCGCAGTTGACCGGCGTGAAGGTCTTGCCGCGCCGCGGCGAGTGGCGGTGCATGGCCCGCGCGACCAGCTCCTTGCCGGTGCCCGACTCGCCGAGGATGCAGACCGGCACGTCGCGCCGGGCCACGCGGGTGATGAGCGTGAAGATCTCGCGCATGGCCGGCGAGTCGCCGATGATCCCGTCGATGGCCTCGCTCCTGGCCACGGTCACGCTCTCGTTCTGCTCGATCACGCGGCGCATGCGGTGATGCTCGGCGCGCGTGCGAAAGAGCGCCGCCAGCGCGTCGCGCGATTCGTGCGACCAGCGGCTGATGCCGTCGACGAAGAGCAGCTCGCGATCGCTGCAGACGATCCAGTCGGTCCCGCCTGCGGCGGCGATGATGTCCAGCTCCGCGCCGCCGAGCGGCGAAAGCGATCCGATTTCCTGCCACTGCCCGAGACGATTGCGCGTAGCGAAGCGCCAGGATGTCGGGACGAAGTCGCGGGCGGTGAACGGAAACTCGCGCATCGCGGCATCGCGCAGGAATCGGAGCTCCAGTGCCGAGGCGCTGGTCTCGCGGCGAGGTACATCGATCTTCATCTCCGCGGCGAGCGATGTGGCGATGTCATGCATCCCGCGGCCGAGGGCATCGCGGAAGCGCTTCAGTTTCTGGTCGCCGGCATCGGCGTTGCCGCCATCGCGGCGGATGCGCATCGCTTCGTGCCGTTTCGTCAGCTCGACATTGCCGGACTTTCCGTTCGAACGTAGCGGCGTCTGGCGGCCTTCGATCCAGTCGATCTCGTCGAGGATCAGCGCCGCCGCCTCGCGGATCTGTGTCGAGACATCGCCCTCCACGATCGTCTGCGCCGCGCGCACGGCCTCGGCGAAGCGTCCGCGCGAGAAGTCCAGATGCGCGGCGAGGAGATCGAGCTCGCGCAGCCGCCGCTCATCGCCGGTGCCGCGAAAGAAATGCCGCAACCGGTGCAGCCGCTGCGTGGCGTGCGCCCACTGCCCGTCGTCGGCAGCCAGATAGGTGAGGATGAAGAGGATCCCGCCGGCCGCGCGATCGCCCTGCGTTTCCTCAGTCAGCGCAAGCGTGTGCAACGCTTCATCGCGCGCTTCCGGCCAGGCGCCGGCGCTGAAGAGGATGTAGACCCGGTCGAGCGCCGCGTCGATCCGTTCGGCCACGCAACGCGCGCGATCGAGCGAGCGGGCGGCGTGGCCGGCCGCGGCATCGAGATCGTTGCGCGAAAGAGCGAGGTAGGTAGCCAGCCGCGCTTCGAGGTAGTGATCTTCGGGCAAGCGTTCGTCCGCCGGTGCGCCGGTCTCGCAGGCCAGCAAGGCGCGCTGATATGCAAGCTGCGCGCGATCCTCATCCGTCGACGGCGTGCACTCCGCCAGCGCGGCGCGCATGTCGTCGTATCGCGACTCGAGATAGAAAAGATCAGCGCGCAGTAACCCCGCTTCGAACGTACGCGCCGTCATCCGATCGAGCCTGGCCAGCGCCGGGCCGTAATCGCCCAGGCGCCGCTCGATCTTTGCCAGAAGAAACTCGCGCGTATCGCCGGTAACGATGTGGGCCACATCGCGCCCATCGCGATAGCGGCCGCCGTCGATCAGGGCGCGAGACAGCGTCTCCGCGAGTTTCGGCGTCAGCGCGTGGCGCGGCAGTTCCCGCAGCACAGGCAAAGCGTCAGATGCCGGCGCACGTTCGAGAAGCGTAGCCGCCGCGCGCGGATCGCTGGCATCGATCAACAGCGAGGCGGCCGCGGCAAGATCGCGCTCCGACAACACCTCCGCCGCCACGCGGCAAAGCGTCGGTTGCGACGACTGCGGAATCAGTTGCCGTGCCGCGTTGCGCACACCGTCCGAGGCGAAGACGAGATGGCCGTCATCGATCGAGGTAATCCCCTCGACGACGAGATCCTCCGCCCCTTCTCCGAACATCAGCTGCCGAAAGAAGGCCGCCGCGACATCGAGGCGAACGCGCGTACCGAGGAGGGCGATGGCGGCGATGTAGGAGCGAATGGGCTCGCGCAGTGACGCCAGCGCGGGGACGTGATCATCGGCAGGAACACTTCCGGCATCGAGAAAGCGCGGGAAGGCATCGGAGGCGATGAAGGACTCGAGCCAGGAACGGCTCTCGATGCGCGCTTCCAGCGCGCGCCGTGCGCTGAGAAATGGCGCGATGACGAAGAAGCGCGACGGCGGCAGATCGACGTCGCCGCGATCGGACGAAATCCAGACGCCGGCGCCTGCCGCTTCCAGCATCTCGATCACGCGCGCCGAGGCGGAGTCGAAGCGCTCACGGTTGGCGACGGAGAAGATCAGCCGCTGCCGCGATGCCGCATCGACGACGCGCTCGGCGATCTCGCTCTCCTTATCGAGCGGCGTCATGTCCGCGAGCGCGCGGATGGCCGAGTAGCGCTGCAGCGGCGAGGCATCCGGCCCGATTTCGAAGAGTCGCTCGCCGCCGAGGGCTGCCGCGGCGCGGATGCCGTCGATGGCATCGCCTCGAAACGAGCGCGTCTTCCCGCGCAGAATCTCGTTGAGCGCCTCCGGCCCCGGCGAGGCGATCTCGCCCCATGCCGCGCCGCGCATCCAGCGAAGATCGGCCACGGCATCGCCGCGCAGACGGGCGTCGCTCTCCAGGTAGACCGACTCCGCGCGTCCCCACGACTGCCGCAACGTATCGAGCGCCGGCGCATCGATCGATTCGGCAAATTGCTGGATCACCGTCAACGCCGGCGGCGCTTCGTCTCCCGCCGCCCGCGCCGCCACGCGCACCAGCCGGCAGTCGGTTCCGCGTTTTCGCACCACCGCCCATTCGTCAGGATCGTGCTCCGCATCCGAGAAGCCGGCGAAGTGCAGCAACGCCTGATGCGCCGCGAACTGCGCCACCAGCGACAGCCGGTCTCTCGCTCCCAACTCCCCCGCCTCGGCCAGCGGCACGGCGTCGATCGAAATCGACGGCGCAAAGCCATCGATCCACGGCAGCGTCGAATGACGCAGCGTGGCGATGACGGCGCGGTCCCATCCGAACGTACGAAGATCGATCGCGATCGCAGACCGCGCCCGCCGGGCCGTACCACGCATGGGCATTATCGAGGTGAGGATCGGCGGAGAGATTTCCCTACCCCACACCTGTCATCCAGAGGCCGGCCTAGCGCGGCCGAAGGATCTCAAGCTCGGCATTGCGGCATTGAATCCCTCTCGCAGTCACACGGTTTCATCGCAGAAACCGTAGTTTGAGATCCTTCGCTCGACGCTCAGGATGACAACAGTCCACCTAACCCCCACCCTCCGTCACCGTCCAACCGTCGGAGGAAATCATGAAAGCTTTCCTGGCACTTGCCCTTCTTCTCGTCGCGAGCACCGTCAGTGCCGCGCACGATTCCTATGTCTTTCACTTCGGCGGCGACCGTAACTCGATGACCATGAGCGGCTCGCTGCAGGATTTCATGGCCATTCGCGGGCAGCTCGATGGCGACTATCTCTGGGTCCGGCGGGCCGGGAAAAGCTACGTCATCACCGATCGCGCGAAGCTCGCCGAGGTTTGGGAGTACTTCGCGCCGGAACGGTCGCTGCGGCCGGAGCAGAAAGAAATCTCGAGACAGACCAGGAAGCTGGAGAGGGAAAGCGATGCGCTGGAAGACGTGGACGACCGCGCCCTCACCGTCGCCGAGCAATCCCGCCTCGAAGAGCTGCACGCCCAGGAGCGTGCGCTCAGCCGCCGCGAAGAAGCGCTCGACCAGCGCGAGGAAGAGTTGGAGCGAATCGCCGAGCGGAAACTGTGGCAGCTCGTCGACCGCTCCATCGATAACGGAGCGGCACGGGCCGTTCGTTTCGGCAGCGTTGATCGGCAGTAACAGGTAACCGGAGATAGACTCCCTCTCCGGAATGGACCGACTCAAACGGCTCGCCCCGTTCCTCAAGCCGCTGCTGATTCTGGCGCTGTTCGCGGTGGCGCTGCGGGTGTTGCACGACACTCTGGCGCAATATCGCTATCGCGACGTCATCGGCTACCTGCACGCCCTTCCCGGCGATCAGCTCCTCCTCGCCGCCGCGCTCACCCTCCTCGGATACCTGGTGATGACCGGCTACGACACGCTGGCCTTTCGCTACATCCGCCATCCGCTGCCGTACTTCAAGATCGCCCTGGCCTCGTTCATCGGCTATGCCTTCAACAACAACGTCGGCTTTTCCGGACTGGTCGGCGGCTCGCTGCGCTACCGGCTCTACAACGCATGGCGGCTTACCGCGGTCGAGATCGCGAAGGTCATCGCCTTCTGCACGATCAGCTTCTGGCTCGGCTTCGTGCTGCTCGGCGGGATCTTCTTTCTGGCCACGCCGCCGGAGATTCCGCCCTCGATCCACCTCCCATTCGCCTCGGTGCGGATTCTCGGCATCGTGCTGCTGCTGCCGGCCATCGGCTACATGCTCTGGATCGCCATCCGCCGCGAGCCGATCCGCGTCAGGCAGTGGGAGTTCGAGCTGCCGTCGGGGGGACTGTTCGTGGCGCAGGTGGCGACGTCGTGCCTCGACTGGATCATCGCCGCGGCCGTTCTCTACATCCTGCTGCCCGACTCGCTGCCGCTGACCTTCGGCCGCTTTCTGTGCATCTTCCTGCTGGCGCAGATCGCCGGCGTCGCCTCCAACGTGCCGGGCGGCATCGGCATCTTCGAGGCCATCATCCTGGTCTTCCTGGCGCCGTTCTTTTCCGCGTCGGCCATCCTCGGTTCGCTGGTGGCCTTCCGGGTCATCTACTACCTGCTGCCGCTGCTCGTGGCCATCCTTCTGCTGGGGACGCACGAAGTCATCGAAAAGCGCGAAGGGGTGGTCAAAGCGTGGAAGATCTTCGGACGATGGGCTCCCGGCATCGCGCCGCAACTGCTCGCCTTCACCACCTTCGTCGGCGGAGCGGTCCTGCTGTTCTCCGGCGCCACGCCCACGCTGCCGGGACGTCTGGGATTTCTGCGCCGCGTCGTGCCGCTGCCGATCGTCGAGCTCTCGCACTTCTTCGGCTCGATCACCGGCGCGGCGCTGCTGCTGCTCGCGCGCGGCCTGCAACGGCGCCTCGACGCCGCGTATCACCTCACCGTCGGTGTGCTCGGCATCGGCATCCTCTTCCAGATCTTCAAAGGCGGCGATTTCGAAGAAGCGATCATCCTGGCGGTGATGCTCTTCGCGCTGATCGCGTCGCGGCGTCACTTCTACCGCAAAGCCTCGCTGCTCAACGAAGGCTTCGGACCGGGATGGATCGCCGCGATCATCCTCGTGCTGATCTCGTTCGCCTGGCTCGGTTTCTTCAGCTACAAACACGTCGAGTATTCGCGCGATCTCTGGTGGCATTTCTCCTTCCGCGCCGATGCGCCGCGTTTTCTGCGCGCCTCGGTCGGCGTCGGCGGCGTGCTGTTGCTGTTCTCGATTCAGAGATTGCTTCGCCCGGCGCCCGAGGAGCCGGACCCGCCGACGATGGAAGAGGTGGAACGGGCGGCGGCCATCCTGACGACCGAGGCCAACAGCCAGGCCAACCTCGCTCTCCTCGGCGACAAACCGCTGCTCTTCAGCCCCAGCGGCAACGCCTTCCTCATGTACGGCGTCGAAGGACGGAGCTGGATCGCCATGGGCGACCCGATCGGGCCGGACGACGAGAAGCAGGAGCTGATCTGGAACTTCCGCGAGCTGTGCGATCTCCACGCCGGCTGGCCGGTCTTCTACGAAGTGCAGCGACAGAATCTCCACTTCTATCTCGATCTCGGCCTGACGCTGCTGAAGATCGGCGAGGAGGCCCGCGTGCCGGTCGAGGGCTTCTCGCTCGATGGCGGCGACCGCAAATGGATGAGAAAGATGCAGCGCCGCCTCGAAGCGGAAGGCTGCGCGTTCGCGATCATCGACCCCGGTCCGGTCATCGAAGAGCTGCGCGTCATCTCCGATGCCTGGCTGGCCGAGAAGAAGACACGCGAAAAAGGCTTCTCCCTCGGCTTCTTCTCCGAGCAGTACGTCCGCCGCTGCCCGGTGGCGGTGGTGCGCCGCGAGAATCAGATCGTGGCATTTGCGAACCTGTGGGAAGGCGCCGGCGAAGAGCTGTCGGTCGACCTGATGCGCCATCTCCCCGATGCTCCCGCCGGCGTGATGGACTACATGTTCGTCAACCTCATTCTCTGGTCACAGCAGCAGGGCTACCACTGGTTCAACCTCGGCATGGCCCCGCTGTCCGGACTGGAAAACCGCGCGCTCGGCACGCTCTGGAACCGCGTCGGATCGCTGGCCTACCGATTCGGCGAAAACTTCTACAACTTCCAGGGACTGCGGCAATACAAGGAGAAATTCGATCCGGTATGGGAGCCGATGTACCTGGCCTCGCCCGGCGGCCTGGCGTTGCCGCGAATCCTGACGAACCTCGCGGCGCTGATTTCGGGGGGATTGCGGGGGGTGATCTCGAAGTGAGCGAGACAAACGTAGGCCGGACTCTCTGGTCCGACCCCTCGTGAATACTCCTCGTCACGCTAGTTGGCAGGCCCTGGTCAGCCGGTCGGACTGGAGAGTCCGACCTACGTCTCCGTCAGGATAGACTTTGAAAACAATGAAGAGCGCCGTAACCTCCGCCCTCCTCACTCTCGCCATCACCCTCACCGCCTCCGCCGCAACGAAGCAGAAACCGGCGCCTTTCAACGTCATCGAGGCCAGCATCTCCGACATGCAGGCGGCGCTGAAAGAGGGCCGCGTCACGTCGCACGAGCTGGTGCAGCAGTACCTGATCCGCATCGCCACGTACGAGGACAAGTTGCACGCGATCATCACCGTCAATCCGAACGCGCTGAGAGAAGCCGACGAGCGCGATCGCGAGCGGGCGGCCGGCAAGCTGCGCGGACCGCTGCACGGCATTCCGATCGCGATCAAGGACAACATCCAGACCACCGACATGCTCACCACCGGCGGGGCGCTCGCCTTTGCCAATCTGCTCCCGCCGTACGACGCCATGGTGACGAAAAATCTGCGCGACGGCGGCGCCATCATCATCGCCAAGACGCAGCTCACCGAACTGGCCAACTGGGTGGCCGGCAATCCGCCGATGCCGACGAATTACAACGCCCTCAACGGCTACGGCTTCAATCCCTACGATCCCCGCCGCGATCCGCGCACCGAGACCGGCGACGGCCGTCCCGCTCTCGCCACCGGCGGCTCCAGTTCCGGCGCCGGCACGACCGCCAGTTTCTGGGCCGCCAACGTCGGCACGGAGACCTCGGGATCGATCCTCAGCCCGTCGAACCAGAACATGCTGGCGGCCATCAAGCCGACCGTCGGCCGCATCTCCCGCTACGGCATCATCCCCATCACCGCCGACCAGGACACGGCCGGCCCGATGGCGAAGTACGTCACCGACGCCGCCATCCTCTTCGGCGTCCTCGAGGGCAACAATCCCGATCCGAACGATTCCGCCACCACCCGCTGCACGCCGCCGCCGAACCACGATTACACCGTCTTCCTCAAAAAGGATGGCCTCAAGGGCGCGCGCATCGGCATCCCCCGCGCCGGTTTCTACGACAAGATCCAGCTTCCCGGCGCCACCACGCCGCGCGGCGGACTCAATCCCGATCAGTTGAAGGCGATCAACGACGCCATCGCCGTGCTCAAGGATCAGGGCGCGACCATCGTCGATCCCGCCGACATCCCGAGCGTGATCGAGAAGAACGCCGCCGACAATTACTTCCTCTGGGGCGTCTGCTCCGACATGGACGACGTGAAGGGCCACAAGTGCTCGATCGATCTCGCCTACGGCATGGAGCGTGATTTCAACAAGTGGCTGGCCGCCCTCGGCACCGCCGCGCCGGTGAAGTCGCTGACCGAGCTGCGCAAGTGGAACACCGATCATCAGAAGATGGGGGCCATCAAGTACGGCCAGTCGCTGCTGGACATCTCCGACGCCATGGACCTCGACGTCTACAAGTCCCGCTACGAATCCGATCGCGCCAATGACATCCGCCTCTCGGCAACGCACGGAATCGACGAGGTGATGAAGGCGCAGAATCTCGACGCCCTGCTCTTCCCCGGACCCGGCGGTGCCTCGATCGCCGCGCGCCCCGGCTACCCGACCGTGATCGTTCCGTGGGCCATGGTCCCCAACGCGCCGCCGACGGCGTTCCCCGAATCGTTCAAAGCGCTGCCAGCGCCGTTCGGAGTCAGCTTCACCGGCATGGCCTGCAGCGAACCGACATTGCTGAAGCTCGCCTATTCATTCGAGCAGGCAACGAAGAAGCGGGTGCCGCCGCCGTCGACACCGTAAGAAGATTGTTACCGTCCGGACTCAGCAGCTCACGCCATCCCGCGATAGCGTTGCCGCCATGGCTACAAAACGTCTGAGCACATCAGCGGCCCTGATCGGCGGCACGCTCGTCGCCGGTTCGTGTGACATCACCTTCGCGATTCTCTTCTGGTGGTTCCGGGCCGGCGTCGGACCGACCCGCGTGCTGCAGAGCGTGGCCGCGGGGCTCATCGGACGAACTGCCGCGATCAGCGGCGGAACGAAGACCGCGCTCCTCGGTCTTGTCCTTCACTACTTCATCGCCTTCTGCTTCGTGCTGTTCTACTGGCTCATGGCGAGGGCCTTGCCGGTTCTGCGCAGGCACGCCGTGATCCTCGGATCGACGTACGGCCTGGCGATCTACTTCGTCATGAACTACGTGGTCATTCCTCTCTCCGCGATCAAAAAACGCGGACCGTTCAACATGTTGTCATTCGTCCTCAGCCTGATCGTGCACGCCTTCCTGATCGGATTGCCGGCCGCCCTTTTTGCCAAGGCTGCGCTGCCTGAGTCGGAGTCATGACCGACATTCGCGAATCCGTGCTCGACGCGATCGGGAACACGCCCGTGGTCCGGCTGCGGAAACTCGTCGACGCCAACAGCGCCGAGGTCGTGGTGAAGCTGGAGTACTACAACCCGACCGGGTCGTACAAAGACCGGATGGCGCTGGCGATGATCGAAGGCGCCGAAAAACGCGGCGCCTTGACGCCCGGAATGCGCGTCATCGAATTCACTGGCGGCAGCACCGGCTCCTCGCTGGCCATGGTTTGTTCGATCAAAGGCTATCCATTCATCGCCCTCTCGTCCGACGCCTGGTCGAGCGAAAAGCTGCGCACCATGCGCGCATTCGGAGCCGATGTTCGAATCTTTCCGAGCGAGGGCGGCAAGGTCACACCCGGCCTGATTCAGACGTTGAAAGCCGAGGCCGAGCGAATGAGCGCTGAGCCGGGAACGTACTACGCCAACCAGTTCAACAATCGCGACGCCATCAACGGCTATCGCGGAATCGGAACCGAGTTGCTGGCGCAGGTGGGGAAGATCGACGTCTTCTGCGGCGGCGTCGGCACGGCCGGGATGCTCTCCGGAGTGTCGCAGGCGCTCAAACCCTCCGGCACCCGCATCGTCGCCCTCGAGCCGGATACCTCGCCGGTCCTCACCGCCGGCCACGGCGGACCGCATCGCGTGGAAGGGGTGGGCGTCGGCTTCCTGCCCCCGCATCTGACGCCGGACGTCTACGACGAACCGCGCGCCATCAACGAGGAAAACGCCCGCGCGATGGCGTGCCGCATGGCCCGAGAAGAAGGCGTTTTCGCCGGCGTTTCCAGCGGTCTCAACGTCCTAGCCGCCCTGCAGCTCGCCCGTGAGCTCGGGCCGGGACATACCGTGGCCACGGTTGCTGTGGACACGGGGCTGAAGTATCTGGCGGGGGATCTGTTCGACGCGTAGCATTCGTTAACTGCGGGAGGGACGCGCATGCCTGAGATTCTGAAAGTCGCGCTGGTAGTAGTGGCGTGGAGCATGGCGGCGTCTGCGATCCTGACGAAACTCTTTATCGTCTTCGCACACCGCGTCGCACCATCCGCCGAGTCGGCAAAAAACGTAGGTCGGACTCTCTGATCCGAACGCTCGTGAAAAATGCCGATTGAAAGGATCGATCGCGCGAGAAGCCGGTGACTGAGAACCCGACCTTCGCCGGCGAAGCCGGCCATAGAACTTAGCCCCCGGTTTCAACCGGGGGCTTCGAGCAATCTCCCAAATTGCAAGCCCGCTTGAGCGGGCGACAGGAACGGACGGCCAACCTGCCGCCCGCTTAAGCGGGCTTGGCAACATTGAAGATCCTCTCGATACCCCCGACTGAAAAGCCGGGGGCTAAGATCTTTAGCCGGCTTCGCCGGCAACAGCCAAACTCAAACGGGTCGGATTGCGAAAAAGCCCCGCCTTGCGGCGGGGCTTTTTGTTGAACGCTTACTGCTTCACCCTCTTCAGCGCCTCCATCTCCAGCGCCACCACTTCCTTCGGAATCGGGGCGTAGCCGAGCTGCGGGACGAGGCCTTGTCCGCCGCTCAGCGCCCAGCGGGTGAAGTCGACCATGATCTTCGAGCGGGTCGCATCCCTCGGCGACTCCTGCAGCAGGAGCCAGGTGAATGACGAGATCGGATAGACGTCGTGTCCCGGTGCGTTGGTGATCGAGACGCGGAAATCCTTCGGCATTGCCTTCGCCGCCGCGGCGGCCGCGTTGGAAACCGTCTCGACCGAGGCGCGAATCCACTCGCCGGCCTGATTCTGCACCGCGCCGTACGAGATCTTGTTCTGCAGCGCGTAGATCAACTCCACGTAGCCGATCGAGCCCGGCGTCTGCTTGACCAGACCGGCCACGCCTTCATTGCCCTTCCCGCCCACGCCCGCCGGCCAGTTGACCGACGTCGCCACGCCCACGGTCTTCTTGTAATCCGGCGAGACCTTGGAGAGATAGTCGCACCAGATGTAGCTCGTGCCGGAACCGTCGGAGCGATGGACGACCGTGATCTCCATGTTCGGCAGACTGACGCCCGGGTTGATGGTCCGGATCGCCGCATCGTTCCACTTCGTGATCTTGCCGAGGTAGATGCCGGCGAGCACAGGGCCTGTGAAGTGCAGCTCCGCGCTGACATCGGGGATGTTGTAGACCGGCACGACGCCGCCGAGGACCATCGGGATGTGCAGGATGCGGAACCCGGCGGCGGTGATCTGATCGTTCGTCATCGGACCATCGGAGGCACCGAAGAAGACCGTGCCGGCCGAGAGCTGGCGGATCCCGCCGCCGGAACCGATCGACTGGTAGTTGATCTCCACGTTCGGATGGACCTTGTGGTACTCGTCGAACCACTTCGAATAGATTGGATAGGGGAACGTCGCCCCGGCGCCGTTGATCTGAACCGTCTGGGCCGATGCAGTAGTCGCAAGCAGCACGAGCGCTGCGAGAATTAGCTTCTTCATTTGTCTCTCCTTAGAAATTGACGAGCATCTTCACTTCGAAATTTGTGGTGTCGGGAGCGGCTGGTGTCAGGCCGCTGCGCTTCAGCGAATCGCGGTCGAAGAGAATGGCCAGCGTCTTGCCGCTGAGGTTCGGCACCCAGTAGGCGATGCCGTCGATGTCGCGCTTCTGCTTCTGCGAGTGGATGGCGTTGTTCGGAAGGTAGTCGTCGTGGCGGATCAGCGCTTCCCATCCGCTCGTGCCGAACTTCGGCGTGACCCAGATCGACCACCCCTTCTCGCTCACCTGCGCTTTTGTGGCCGAGGTACGGTCCTTGGCGCGAACGACATCGAGTCCGGCGTTGAAGATGGGATGCTCGTACGTGACCTGCCCTATCATCCGTTCGCGTTTGCCTTTCTCGACGTAGTGATCGGCGATCAGGAAGCCAGTGAACCGCAAGCCCTTGAGCAGCGGACCGCCGAGCGGCATCGGACGAACGGTGCCCCGGATCTCGAAGCCCTTCTCGTTGTTGACCTCGGCCTTGTTGTAGTTCTCGCCGTTGTAGAAGCCGGCGTGCACGTCGCCGTAATTGCCGTTGAAGTTGTAGTGACCGGAGACGCCGGCATCGGCCGACGAGATCAGACCGACGCGCTCGGCGAACATCGTTCCCTGGAAGCGATAGCGGTAGATGCCTTCGCTGTAGTCGAGGTATGGCGTCTGCTGCTGCCCGAAGCGCACCCACGAGCCATGCGTGGACCAGTCGTCGAGGTTGAGCTGGGCGTAGGCGTACTTGAGCCGGAAGACCTGGCTGCCGCTGAGCGACGGGCCGGCGCTGGTCTCGCGCGAAACATCCGGCGTGATGCGGAAGGCAATCAGATGATTGAGATTGCCGGTGATGTTGAGGTAGGCGCGGGTGATGTTGAAGGCGCTGGGATGAATGGTGTTGCCGTCGGAATCCTTAGAGGTCGGTGAATCGGTGTAGGTGTAGTCGCCGAAGATCGTGGCCCCGACATTGACCTTGGGCGTGTCATCCGGCGGCGTGACACCAGCGGCGGGTGTGACCTGGGGGAAGGCGCCGGTGGCGATTGCGGCCACGGCGAGGAAACAGACTGCCGTCTTGCGAAAACTCATCGATGCGTTGCCTCCATGTTGGTGGCCGGATCGTAGAAGGGCAGAGTCCGATTCACTTGCGGCGCGGGTAAATTCGATGTGAATGAGGGGTACGATCTGCATCATTCGAAAGGGAGACCTGCATGTTCCGACGAATCGCCAATCTGTTCCGCGGCTTCCTGAATCTCTTCATCGGAGGGATCGAACGGCAGAATCCTGAAGCGCTGCTGGCGGTGGAGAAGGAAAACGTCCGCAGGCAGATCGCCAACTACAACCAGGGGCTGGCCGCGCACGCCGGTCTCTGCGAACGGCTGATGTCGCAGGTGAAGCGGCTGGAGCAGGAGGAGCGCGAGCTGCGGGCCAAGACCGCGGCCAACCTCCGCGCCGGCAATCACGATCTGGCCAGCCAGCAGGCGCTGCGGCTTCAGACAGTGCAGCGCGAGCTGGCAGAGAACCGCACGCAGCTCGAGTCGGCCGAGGCGACGTACAAGGAGTTGCTGCGCACGCGCGACGTCGCCGTCAAAGCGGCCCAGGCGAAGATCGCGGCGTTGAAGACCAGCATCGACGATCTGAAGATCAAGCGCGCCACCGCCGAGCTGACCGAGATGGCCTCGGGGATGATCTCCGAGATCGGCGGCGCGGGCGACACGCTCAACCGTCTTCACGGCATGGTGGAAGAGGAGCGCGAAAAAGCCTCAGGCCGCGCCCGCGTCGCCCGCGATTCGCTGCACACCGCCGATATCGACATGCAGGAGCAGGAACAGAAAGCGCTGGCCGACCAGGCCCTCGCCGATTTCGCGGCGAAGGAAGGGCTGGTGCTCGAAGCGCCACGGAACACGGTGACGATCGAGAAGAAACCGGCGCCGGAGGCGAAGAGGCTGGGGCCGCAGAGCGAGTAGGGCGGAGACCCATGTGAAACGTTTTGGAGGTAGAAAGCACTACCTCCGTATGAACCACATAAAATTCTCTCTTCTGGTCATCTTGATGACCGCCACCACCGCCTTCGCTGCCGCCCCATCAATCAGCTCGCTTTTGTGCAAATCCGACGAGGTCCAGTTTGGATCCTGCCGCGACAAGCAATGGATCACGGACAATCTTTCTGATTCCAAGGTCGTGGCCTACGGCGAGTGTCCGCGGCTCTTGAATCCGAAGCTCACGGGGTGTGCGATCTGGTTCGCGGAGTTGAACAGTGAAACCAGCGTCGCATTCGAATCCACCGTGCATTTCATGACCACCACCAAGTGCAAGAACGATGAGCCCAACTGCCACGGAGGGTATGCCCGAACGGGACGGCTGAACATCACGTTCGCTCTCAGCAACGACCGCATCGCCACCGGCGCCGTCAAAGTCGCCGGCGCGGTCCCTCTTCTGAACGCACAACCAATCGGCTCGATCGAATGGACCGAGAATCACAACAGCGACACCTACACCGTCTATGACCCGCGCAAAAGCTCGCTCGGCGGCGGCGGCGTATCAGACAAGCCGTTCTCCTTGAGCAAGGAGGACTGTGCCATCACGATGACGTCGATGAAGACGACCGGCGGCAAGGATGATGGCGGAAAGACGGCTACGTATCCCATCGTCGCGGGAGGGGTCGCAATCCTCCTCACCGGAAGGGCTCCATCAGGACTCCAGCCGGTGGCGCGGCCGGGCTCCGACACGACGGCCACCGATTCGTTCAAGAACTTTTCCGGAAGCATCCCCCTCATCGTCGCCCGAACGATCGGCGAGTGGGCAAACACCAGCGGGGTATGCGGAAACGTTCCGTAGGCGGGCGTCTTCCGACTGGCTGAGCCGGGCGATCAATATAGGCCAGAAAGTCTGCGCCGACGCCACCGGCCCAACCGGGGCCGGACAGGCCGATGCGCCGGTGGTGCATGTGACGGTGGTGCCGAATTGCCCGCCGTGATCGCGAAACATCAAAAGGCAGTCTCACGCGGAGGCGCGGAGAAGCGGAGTTTTTTCTTCGCGTATTCGCGTCTTCGCGTGAGAAATGACCCCGAAACCTACTCCACCACCTCCCCCGACAAATCCACCTTCGGGTACTCCATCTTCAGCGACTCCAGCGCGTCGACGATGACGTGGCCGATGACCAGGTTGCGGTACCACTTCGCATTCGACGGAATGACGTACCACGGCGCGTGTTTGGTCGACGTCTTTTCCAGCACGTCGTCGTAGGCCTTCATGTAGTCATCCCATAGCTTTCGTTCCTCGATGTCGCCGTGCTGGAACTTCCAGTGCTTCCTGGGATCGTCGATTCGTTCCTGCAGACGTTCGCGCTGTTCGTCGCGGCTGATGTTGAGGAAGAATTCGAGGATCACCGTGCCGCTGGCGGTCAGCATCCGCTCGAAGTCGTTGATCTGCTCGTAGCGTTTGCTCCAGACCTCTTCCTTGACCAGGCTGTGAACGCGCACCACCAGCACGTCCTCGTAGTGGCTGCGATTGAAGACGGCGATCTCGCCGCTGCCGGGCGTTTTGGCGTGGACGCGCCAGAGGAAATCGTGATCGAGCTCTTCCTCCGTCGGCTTCTTGAACGAGACCACGCGCACGCCGGCGGGGCTGACGCCGTCCATCACGTGGCGCACGGTGCCGTCCTTTCCCGACGTGTCCATCCCCTGGAGGACGATCAGCACTTTGTGCACGTGCTCGGCGTAGAGGAGCTCCTGCAATTCGCCCAGCCGCTGCTGCACCTTCAGCGATTTTTCTTTCCCCTCGGCCTTGTTGTCGCAGAGCGGCTTGGCGTCGGCGTCGAAATCCTTCCTGTGCACCTTGCTGCCGGGATCGACGCGATGGACGTTCGTATTCATGGTGCAATTCTCCTTCAGCCGGACCACACTTCACCTGCATTTTGCATAGTCTCCGCAGCGCCGGAGAGCGGAAGCGCCGATACTCCCCTTTCACCATGAGCACCAAGCCAAAGCGGATCGCCGCCATCGACGTCGGCACCAACTCGATCCACATGATCGTGGCGGAGACGCGCGAGCACGGCTATCGCGTCGTCGATCGGGAGAAGGAGATGGTCCAGCTCGGGCTGGCCAGCCTGGACGGCCAGCCGCTCACCGAGGACGCCATCGAACGCGGCGTGGCCACGATCGGGAAGATGGCGGAGATCGCGGCGAAATGGGACGTCGACGAGATCGTGGCCGTGGCCACGAGCGCGGTGCGCGAGGCTCCCAATCGCCGCGACTTTCTGCGCCGCGTGAAAGAGACCACCGGCGTGAAGGTGCGCGTCATCTCCGGCGAGGAGGAGGCCGACTACATCTTCCGGGCCGTGCGTTCCGCCGTGGAAGTCAATGGGCAGACGGCGCTTTGCATCGACATCGGCGGCGGCAGCGTGGAGCTGATCGTCGGCACCGCCGACGAGACGTACTTCACCCGCAGCGAGAAGCTCGGCGCCCTTCGCCTGGCCCAGCGCTTCCGGCTGGTCGAGCGCCCGACCACGCGCGCGGTCGAGCAGTGCCGCCGCCACGTGGCGGAGCGCATCGGCAAGCTTCGCCGGCGCATCGTCCGCCTTGGCGTCGACCTTTGCGTCGGAACCTCCGGCACGATCCAGACCCTGGCCACGATGGCCTCTCCGTCGGAGAATCCGGCGCCCTCACACGGCCTGCGCCGGCTGGAACGGGCCAGGATCGCCGAGCTCATTCCGATCCTGGCATCGCTCACCGCCGCCGAGCGCGCCGAGCGATTCGGTCTCGACGCGCCGCGCGCCACCAGCGTTCTCGCCGGCGCCATCGCGCTGGATGTCATTCTTGGCACACTCGAAATCGACGAGTTGCTGGCCTGCCCGCTGGCGATGCGCGAAGGGATGCTGGAGAGCCGTGTGGCCGCGCTCGAAGAATCGGAGGAAAGCGGCGGCTCGCTGCGACAGGCGTCCGTGCTCTCACTCGCCCAGCGGACCGATTGCGATCTGAAGCACGGTATGCACGTCGCCAAACTGGCCTCACGCATCTTCGATCAGACCAAGCCGCTGCACGCGCTCGAGCCGCAGATGACCGGTCTCCTCGAATCGGCGGCGGTCCTGCACGAAGCCGGACTGCACGTCAGCGACCGTGCGCATCACAAGCACAGCTACTACCTGATCCGGCACGCCGATCTGCGCGGCTTCACCGAGGAGGAAATCCTCATCATCGCCAACGTGGCGCGGTACTACCGGAAAGCGTTGCCGGAGATCGCGCACGCCAATTTTTCGGAGCTGACTCCGACGCAACGGCAGGATGTGGAGAAGCTGGCCGCCATCCTGCGCATCGCCGAAGCGCTCGACCGCGGGCACCACGCCTCGGTGCGCGACGTGGCCGTGCGTGTCCGTCGCGATCAGGCACGTTTCCTGATCCGCACCCGCTCGGACGCCTCGGTCGAAATCGCCAGCGCCCGAAAGCGTGCGAAGTATTTTGCACAGCTGTTTGATGTGGAGGTCGTGGTCGAGGCGATGTGAGTCTTTGGTCATCCAGAGCCCGCGCAGACGGGCGAAGGATCTCAGGCGGCAGCGCCTATGGCTAATGCAGCGCTCCGGCGGTTTCTGGATGGCAGTTAGGAGTTTGACATGCAAGCCAACGAAAAGTTCGTCGTCCTTCTCCGTCACGGAATCGCTGAGCCGCATGGAGCGCGGGCGAACGATGATGCGCGGATCCTGACCGAGACCGGCAACCGGCGCATGAAGCAGATCGGTCGCGGACTGGCCAAGCGCTTTCCCAAGGCCGAGGTGATTTATTCGAGTCCATTGATCCGCTGCGTCGAAACGGCGGAATGGGTGGAGAAGGGCTATCGAGGATCGATCGCCGTGAAGACCTACGACGCGTTGAAGCCTGACGGCAGCGTCGACGGTATTCGCGCTTTGATCGACGGCAGCGAAGCGCGCCGGATCATTTGCGTCGGCCACGAGACGAACCTGTCGGCGGCGATGCTGGCGTTGACGAAGATGAGCTCTGACGGCCCGATCGAGTTGAAAAAAGGCGGCTGCTACGGCATTCGGATGTCCGGCGACGGAAGTGCGACGCTCGAGTGGATGCTGCCACCGCGCGTTCTGCGGCGGGCGTGAACCTCACTTCTTCTTTTTCTTTTTCCCCTCGTCTTTCGTCTTCTTCTCGGCCTTGCGCACTTTCTTGACCTGTTTGCGAATGGCTTTCTTCGCCACCTTCGCCGTTTTCTTTCCCGCTTTGAGGCCGAGAGGGAGAGTGGCGGAGGCGACGACGATCTTCATCACCGAGGCGGCTACCTGTTCGACGAAGAGCTCCTTGTCGTCGGGAGCCATCGACTTCCAATCGCGGACCAGGGTCTGGATGGCGCTGACCGGCGCCGAGGCGTTTTCGCCTTCCGGCGTGGCCGGCAGAGGTTCCTGGTAGTGATCCGCCAGATGATCGAGAGCGCGGACGCCGACTTCGTGGATGTAATCGACGACTCGTTTGGGCAGGAGATCGTTCGCTTCGCTCATGTCTTTCCCTTCATGCTCAATGCTTTTTCTTCTTCTTGGCCTTGCGGCGGAATGACGCCGGGTGGCGGATGCTCTCTTCGTAGGAGCCGACGCTCACCGAATCGGCGCGGGCGATGGAGATGAACGTCTCCTGGCTGCGCATCGGACGCTGATCGCCCGGAGTGCGGCGGCGGTAGGTGCCGTCGGCGTCGAGCGTCCATCCCTTCACATTGTCGGCGAGGGCGATCGGCAGGATCTGATCGCTGATGCGCAGGGCCACGGCTTTGTCCAGGACCGGGAACGTGGTCTCGATCCGGCGGAGGAAATTGCGCGGCATCCAGTCTCCGCTCGAGATCCAGACCTGAGGTGTGCCGCCGTTGGCGAAGCGGAAGATGCGTGAGTGCTCGAGGAAGCGGTCGATGATCGACGTCACGCGGATGTTCTCGCTGATGCCGGCCACCCCGGGCACGAGGCAGCAGATGCCGCGGACGAGCAGATCGATCTGCACGCCGGCGCGGCTGGCGCGATAGAGCGCTTCGATGACGTTCGGGTCGACGAGCGCGTTCATCTTGGCCACGATGAAGGCCGGCTTCCCCTCGGCCGCGTTCTGCGACTCGCGATCGATCATGCGAATCGTCCAGCGCAGGTAGTCCATCGGCGCGACGACGAACTCGCGCCACTTCAGCGTCGATCCCTTCGACTCGATCAGCTCCTGCACGCCGGCGACACTGAAGCCGGTGAGGAGATTCATCAGCTGCGCGGCGTCGGCGCCGAAATCGGGATTGCAGGTAAGGAGATCGACGTCGGTGTAAAGCCGTCCCGTGACGGCGTTGTAGTTGCCGGTGGAGAGATGCACGTAGCGCCGCAGCTCGCCCTCTTCGCGGCGGACGATGAGGCAGACCTTGCAGTGCGTCTTGTAGCCGACGATGCCGTAGACCACCTGCACGCCCGCTTCTTCGAGCGTGCGCGCCCAGGTGATGTTCTTCCTCTCATCGAAGCGCGCCTGCAGCTCGACCACGGCGGTGACCTGCTTGCCCGCCCGTGCCGCGGCGGAGAGGGCGGCAATGATCGGCGAGCCGTGATCGGTGCGGTAGAGCGTCTGCTTGATGGCCACGACGCCGGGATCTTCGGTGGCCGTCTGCACGAACTCGATCACGGCGGTGAACGAGTCGTAGGGCCGGTGCAGCAGCAGATCGCCGCGGCGGATGATGGCGAAGATGTCGTCGGTGGTGGCCAGCTCGGCCGGCATGCGCGGATTGAAGGGCGCTTCCTTCAGCGCCGCGTTCGGGATCTGCGTGTAGACCTGCTGCAGATCGCCGAGCTTCAACGGGCCGGGTGCGAAGAAGATGTCATCCGGCGAGGATTCTGTGGCGTTGGCAAGCAATGCCACCAGCGGATCGTCGGCCCCTTCCTCGATCTCCAGCCACACTACTTCGCGCCGCTCGCGGCGCCGCAGCTCGCTCTCAATGCTCTTGAGGAGGTCCTGCATGTCCTCTTCTTTGATGTCGAGATCGGAGTTGCGGATGACGCGGAAGGCGGCGGTGCGGCGGACTTTGAGGCCGGGGAAGAAACGATGGAGGTGCGAGGAGATGACGTCTTCCAGCAGCACGAAGCGGGTCTTCTCCGGCACCGGCACCAGGCGCGGAACGGACTCCGGAATCTTGATGATGGCCACGTGCCGCTCGCCGCGCTCGGACTCGAGCTGCAGCGCCAGATTGAGCGAGAGATTGGCGATGAAGGGGAAGGGATGGGCGGGATCGATGGCCAGCGGCGTCAGGATCGGCTCGAGGTCGCGGCAGAAGTACTCCTCGACGAAGTTGCGCTCCTTCTTGCCGAGGTCCGCGACGCGTTCGATGCGGATGCCTTCCTTGCGAAGAGCCGGGATCAGATCCTCGCCGAGACACCGATAGATGTCGCGCAGCAGCGAGCGGGCGCCGTCACGAACGTTCTGCAGACGTTTCAGACCGTTGCCGCCCGGATCGGCGGGAACATTTGCCGCGATCAGGTCGCGGATTTCGCCAACCCGGATCATGAAAAACTCGTCGAGGTTGAGCGCGCAGATGCTGAGGAACTTCACCCGCTCCAGCAGCGGCACGGACGAATTTCGGGCCTCGGCCAGCACGCGTTGGTTGAACGCCAGCGCGCTCAACTCGCGATCGAACAACGGTACGGCGTGAGGTCCGGCTTGCAGAGGCGCAACCTCAGGTGCCGTGGGAACACGGGCGGCGGAATCTGTCTCGAGTACGGAAGACATCAGGCCGGCACTTTTATATGCGCGAATGCGCATCGCACCGTGTAAATTTTGTAAGCAGTTCGCGCGCCTTTTGCACCGCACCGCTCCCCTCTCCGGCCCAGGTTGGCATCATCTCTGAAGAGCACAGCAGTATCCGCACGAGGTAGCCGTCATGTTTGATGATGTCCTGATCGAATCCGCTGGCAAGGACAAGAAAAAAGGTGGCTGGAAGACGGTGCTCATCTCCGCGATCCTGCATCTCGTCATCATCGGCGCGGTCGTCGCCGCGGGGCTGTACGTGAAGAAGAATCCCGAGGTCATCACCAAGCCGATCCAGGCATTCGTGGTCTCGGCTCCGCCTCCGCCGCCACCTCCCCCACCACCGCCCGCGGCCTCGCATGCATCCACACCGCACGTAACGCCGCATGTGACTCCGCAGACACCGCAGACGTTCCACCAACCTCGAAACACGCCGCGGGAAGTGCCGCAGGTGGAAACGCCGACGGATACCAGCGGCGGACAGGAAGGTGGCGTTGTCGGCGGCCAGGCCGGCGGTGTCGTCGGCGGAGTAGTGGGAGGAGTGGTGGGAGGGACGCTCGGCGGAACCCTCGGCGGACAGCTTGGGGGACAGCTTGGCGGCAGCGGCGACAAACCGATGCGCGTCGGCGGTGACGTATCGCCCCCTCTCGCCGTCACACGTGTCGAGCCGCTCTACAACGAGGCGGCGCGCAAGGCTCGCATTCAGGGAATCGTCATCGTCGAAACGATCATCGATCGCAATGGTAACGTCACCGATGCGCGCGTTCTCAAAGGCCTGCCCCTCGGACTCGATCAGTCGGCACTCGACGCCGTCAAACGCTGGAAATTCAAACCTGGAACGCTGAACGGACAACCGGTTCCGGTCATCTTTACGCTCACCGTGAATTTCACACTGCAATAAGGAGAAGTACATGGACAACAACAGCTTCAGCCTCCTCGGGATGTTCTCGACCATGAACTGGGTCGCGCGCGGCGTGGTCATCGTGCTGGCGCTCATGTCGATCTGGTCGCTGACCATCGCCATCGAGCGGCTGCTCCGCTTTCAGCGCGCCAAACGGGAGTCGCTGGCCATCGCTCTCGGCGTCACGCCGCTGCTCAAACAACACAAGCTCGAGGAGGCGATCACGCTGACGAGCGACAAGAAGTACCGTCACTCGCACCTGGCGCGCGTGCTGCGCGCGGGACTGACCGAGTTCCAGTACGAGACCACGCAGCAGCTGCCGGACGACTTCGACATCGTGGCCTCCGGCCAGCGCGCCATCGAGCGCGAGTCGCTGATGACCACCGCGGAGATGAAGAAAGGCCTCGGCAACCTGGCCACCATCTCGACCACGGCGCCGTTCGTCGGCCTCTTCGGAACCGTCGCCGGCATCATTCACGCCTTCCAGGGCATGGCCATCAGCGGGTCGGGCGGACTGGGCGCGGTGTCGGCCGGTATCGCCGAAGCGCTGGTCACGACCGCATTCGGCTTGTTCGTGGCCATCCCGGCGGTGTGGCTCTACAACTACTTCCTCAACAAGGTCGAACGCTTCCAGGTCGAGATGTCGAACTCGTCGTCGCAGCTGATCGACTATTTCATCAAGAACGAGGCGCGCGTCCGCGCCAACGCGGCAGCGGTCCGCTAGGAGTCGAGGATGGCATTCGGCGCCGGGGGCGGAAGCCCCGACGAAGTCAAAGGAGACATCAACGTCACACCGCTGGTCGACGTCTGTCTCGTGCTCCTGATCATCTTCATGGTGGTGACGCCGATGCTGCAATCCGGCGTCGACGTGGCGCTGCCGCAGGGGCCGCACTCGGAGAAGAAGCCGGGCAAGGAGTCCGACCTCATCGTGTCGATCAAAGCCGACGGCACGGTCTTCATCGGCCAGGACTGGATCCCCGACCGCGACCTCCCGCGCTACATGAAAGCCGAGCACGACAAGGACGCCACCCGCAACGTGATGATCAAAGCCGACAAGCGCATCAACTTCGGCAAAGTACGCATGGTGATGAAGGCCGCCAACGACGCCGAATTCACCGCCGTCTCCTTCCTGACCGAGAACCAGATGGCCGGGGAGAAGATGGCGCATCAGGGAAAGTGAATTGAGTGGCCAGCGGCCAGTGGTTAGTGGTCAGGAAAAGATTCTGCTGACGGCTGGCCACTGACTACTGGCAACTTGGAAGGGTAACTACATGTCAATGTCCGCCAGCTCCGGCCAGGGAGTCCGATCCGAAATCAACATCACGCCGCTGGTCGACGTGGTGCTGGTGCTGCTCATCATCTTCATGGTGGCCACGCCGATCCTGCAGATGGGACTCGACGTCGAGGTGCCGCCAAAGGTCGAGGTGACCGGCGCGCCGCCGCCCTCGGAACAGAATCAGCTGGTTGTCACCGTCCGCACCGACGGCATTTACCTGAACTCCCTGAAACTCGACAGCGCCAAAGCGCTGCGCGACGCCCTGGCCGCCCAGATGCTCTCCCGCCCCGTCGCCGACCGCGTCGTCTTCATCAACGCCGACGATTCCGTCCCCTTCGACCGCGCCGTCGAAGCGATGGACGCCGCGCACGAAGCAGGCGCGAAGAAGGTGGGCTTCCTGACGGATGCGCCGGAGAAGTAAGCCGGCCTAGTCCACCTTCTTCGCGAACTGCACGCTGGGATCCTGCGTGGTGTTGTCGGTCGTCGAGCCGTAGATGAAGGCGCTGCCGGCGGTGACCTGGATGGTGATCGTTTCGCCGCCCACGAGCGCGTAGCCATCGAGCATGGCCGCGGATCCGATCTGGGTGAAGAACGTCGGACCGTAGGTTTTCGTGGTGGTCTTCACGACGTTCCCGTCTTTGTCGCGGACGGTGAGCGTCATCGACACACCCTGCTCGAGCGTGCGCACGCCGATGTTGAGGCGGAACTTCTGGTCGGCGGGAGCGATGAGCGCACCGGTCTGGCCATTCTGCAGAGCGTCGCCCGCCGCCATCGGCTCCTCGGCCAGTCCCGTCGTTCCTGCAGCGCCAGCGTCGTTGAAGACGCGCAGGAGCGCGGTCGGGAAGGCGGAGCCGGGATCGGCGACGAGATCGGCGCTACCGAGGCCGCTGGCGATGCCCATGGCCGGCAGGAGGTCGGCGAAGGAAAGCGATTTCCCGGGTTGGATCGAGTACGCGAGCGAAGGATCGGTCGATGATCCCGACGCGTTCTGCGTGTGAAAGACGATCTTGCCGGAAACGGCAGTGCTCTTGGCGTTGAAAAACTGCGCCGAGGTCTTGAAGAAGGAGCCGAAGCTGCCAGGCGTCGAGCCGACGACCGGGATGTAGCGCGTCTGCGCGACCGGTACGACGCTGACCAGCACGGAGACGACATTCGAGAGGATCGACGACGTGCTGCAACCGGGGCTGAGGTTGCGGGCACGAACACGGTAGAAGAAACGATTGGCGGCCGTGTGCGTGAACGAGGCGCTGTTCGTCGCCACCGTGGTGGGCGTGACCGTGCCGAAGTTCGCATCGGTCGATTCTTCGATGACGTAGTCGGTGGAGTTGCTGACGACCGGCCAGGTGATGGTGTACGCCTTCCCCACCTCGGCGGTGGCCGGTCCGCTGATGACCGGGGCATTGGGCACGACACATTGCGGCGGCGGCTCGGTGACCGTGATGAACGCCGAGGCGCTGCCGCCGCCACTGGCGGGAGGAAGCGACGCATTGATGTTGGTGCTGCCGACGGCGACGCCGGTCGCGCCGAAGTTCGCCGACGACGATCCGGCCGGAATGACCACGGACGGCTGCACGGTGGCGATGGCAGGATTCGACGACGTCAACGTCACGGTGGTGTCGGCGGCAACGGTGCTGCTCGCCTGCACGGTGAAGATCGTCGAGTCGTTGACGTTCACGGAACGACTGCCCGGCAGAATGTTGATCGAGAGCTGCGGGATGTTGATGGCACCGTTGACGAGGGTCAGCTTACCGTTCGCCGTCGTTTCGCCGATCGTCCCTGCATCGTTGGAGAGATTCGTCAGCGAGGAATCGAGCGTGAGCGTGATCGAGGAGCCCGGAGCGGCGGACGGAGAGAGGGTGAAGACCAGATGTGCGACCTGATCGCCGGGAGCGGGCGCATTGAGAGTAAAGGGAACGAGGTTTGTTGATTCCTGAAAACCAGCGATCCAGCTGATCTCGCCGGGCGGATTCGGCGAGCTCTCGAAGGCTGCATTCAATCCCGCCGTGATGCCGGCCTTTGTAAACGTGACCGACTGGACCGCCGCTGCCGGCGCGAAGATCACCTTGATGCTGAAAGACTGAATCTTCGCACCCGTCGCCTGGTCGCGGCCGAGCGACGTACCCGCGACATCTCTGACGAAGACGGGGACATCGACGGTGTTGCCGGCGGCGGTGACCGTACCAACCGTAACGACATCCTGTTGTGCGCTGGCGGGCGCGGCGGTGAGGAAAGCGAAGAAGAAGAGAAAGAGAGTGGATGCGAGCTGCAACAGGCGGGGTTGCTTCGAGTTCATTTACGGGTCCTCGGGGATAGTTGTGTGCGGCACAGACAAACGTCCGTGCCGCACAACTCAAGGCGAGACAACTGGAGGAGGATTACACGCATTCCGATGGCGTTCGGTTCATGTCTTTCCTTCTCGCGCCTTAATTCACTTTACCGCCCGGCGTGCGCGGCCGCGGCGTTACACCGCTTCCGATCGTCGTGCCACGCAACTGGAGTTTGCCGTTGGCAACCGTGGCGCTCATGGATCCGGCCTGGTTGCTGAGCATCGTCAGCTGCGGCTCGATTCTGAGCGCAACGTTGCTCGCTTCGATCTCGATCTCGGCGACGACCGCCGAGCGGGAGTTACCGAGGACGAGATTGCCGTAGGAGACGAGATACGAAAGATCGTTGCCGGCAAACCGGTTGGTTTCGAATGCGACGTTGAGATCCTGCGCTGCTCCCGCTTTCCGGATTGTCGCGTTGCCCACTTGGCCATCGAAGTGAACCCGCAGTGACATTGCCTGCGGCGCGGCCGAGCCTTGACCTGCCGTCATGATGACCGGCACGACGTAGTGCCCGTCGCGCAGAACCGCTTTGCCGAGGGCGATGGAGCCGGCGATGTGCGGAGCTTCCACTCCTACCGCGGTAGTCGCAAGCGGCGCCACAGGAATCGCGTTCGGCCTCGGGCCGCCGAGGAAGAGATAGTTGATGAGGAAGAAGATGTCGAGCGGACTGACCGCGCCGTCGCCGTTCGCATCACCCGACACCATGCCGGCCGGGCCGTTCGGTGCCGGGCCCCCCATGAACAGGAAGTTGATCAGGTAGAAGATGTCCAACGGGCTGATGGTGCCGTCGCCGTTCGGATCGAACTGCTGGGCCTTGTAGAGATAGCCGGCGACGAGAGTGCCGTTGGTGGTGTCGGTGTTGGTCACGGTCACGTTGACGGCGCCGAGCGCGTGCGGAGGCGTTCTCGCGATGATGCTGGTGGAGTTGACCACGACGACGTTCGTGGCGGCTGCGCCGCCGAAGGTGACCGTCGCGCCGGCGGCGAAGCTGGTGCCGTTGATCGTGACTTCCGAGCCGCCAGCGATGGTGCCGCCGGCCGGCGAAACCGAGGTGACCGTCACCGAGGAGGAATTCGTGACGTTGATGTTCGCCGACTTCGTGTCGGAGCATCCGGCGGAAGTGGTGACCGTCACCTGCAGCGTCAGCGTTCCGACCGCACCCGCGGTGAAGGTGACGCTGGTCGTTCCGGCTCCCGCGGTAATCGTGCCGTTGGTGATACTCCACGCGTAGATTGCACCGGCGCCGGCGTTGGCGACGGATGCCAGATTGCCCGTGGAGCCGGCAAACACGGTCGCCGGAGCGGTGATGGTGGCGTTGGGGTTGGGATTGACGGTGACGACCTTCGCGATCGAAGGCGCGCTGGTGCAACCGGTGGCCGTGACGGTCACCGTGTAGCTGCCGGCCGCGGTGACAAGCAGCGTCTGGTTCGTGGCGCCACCGATCGGGTTGCCGTTGAGGAACCACTGGTTGCCCGAGGCGCTGCTCGAGGTCAGCGTCGTGTTACCGCCGGTGCAGAAGCTGCTTGCGCCGCTGATCGTCGGAGTTGCAGGGACGGGGTTGACCGTCACCACGACGGCGGACGATGCCGCGCTGGTGCAGTTGTTGCCGTCGGTGGTCTTGACCGTGTAGCTGCCGTTGGC
>Ga0157375_10000059_pt1 | contig 118614 bp, 111 predicted proteins | sample M35metaG_FD_115311 | JGI IMG/M metagenome (GOLD analysis project Ga0157375, IMG submission 115311) | Miscanthus rhizosphere microbial communities from Kellogg Biological Station, Michigan, USA - M3-5 metaG | ecosystem: Host-associated > Plants > Roots > Rhizosphere > Soil | place: USA... | reverse complement strand
GCGGACGATGCCGCGCTGGTGCAGTTGTTGCCGTCGGTGGTCTTGACCGTGTAGCTGCCGTTGGCCGTGACGACTAACGTCGTATTCGTGGCACCGCCGATCGGGTTGCCGTTGAGGAACCACTGATTGCCGCTGCCGGCGCTCGAGGTCAGCGTGACGCTGCCGCCCGCGCAGAACGTCGTCGGACCGCCAGGCGTGACCGTCGGCGTGGCCGGGAGCGGATTGACGGTGAGCGTGACATTGCGACCGAACTGGCTGTGGCAGCCGAGCGCGTTGAGCTGGGCTGTGTAGACGCCAGACTGCGTCGCTGTGAAGCTCTGACTGTTGGCGCCCGCTATCGGAGAACCATCCTTCCACCACTGAATGCCGGTGGCGCTGTCGGAGTCGATGATCTGGCTGCTTCCCTGGCAGATCGCGAGCGTCGTCGTGCTCGATGATTGACCGCGGAAACTGATGAAGGGCGAATGCGGTGTCGGATCCTGTACGACGTAGCCGGCCGACTTCGCGGAGGTGCAGCCGTTGACCGTCGCCGTCACGAAGTACGTCGCTACGCCAGTCGCCTGGTACGTCGCGTTCGTCTCGCCGGGGAGGACATCAATGTCCTTGAACCACTGGAACGACGTTGCGCCGGCCGAGGTGGCCGTGAGCGTCAGCGGCTGCTCGGGGCAGGCCTGATCCTGCGTACCGGTACCGTTGGTCGTGCCGGCGATGGTGGGCACGGGCGGCGGATTGTTCTGCGTAACCACCGCGGGCGCGGACATCGCGCTGGAGCAGCCGTTGCCGTCGGTCACCACGACGGTGTAACTGCCGGCGGCGGTGACGAGAAGGCTATTGTTCGTTTCTCCCGCGATCGGGTTGCCGCCGAGATACCACTGGTTACCCGTTGCCGAATCGGAGAAGAGGGTGGTGTTGCCGCCAGCGCAGAAGGCCAGCGTTCCGCTGATGTTCGGCGTCGCCGGCGGCTGGTTGATCGTGACTGGTGCCGAGCCGGCCACGATGCAGCCGTTCGGAGCGGTCACGGTGAGAGTCAGAGTGACGGTGCCGGATGCGCCCGCCGTGTACGTGATCGTCTGGATATTCGTCGCCGAGGTGATCGTGCCGTTGGTGATGCCCCAGGCGTAGGCAGTCATGCCGGCGGGACCGGAGGCGGTGTTACCAGCCACGCTCGCGCAGACCGATGCCGGCGTCGGGGTGATGGTGGCTACGGTGCTGCTGCAGTCGACGTCGTTGAAGCAGGCGGTGGCGTCGCTGAGCGTCGGCGTAACGGCGCCGTCGGTGGTGGCCAAGAACGCTTTGTACTCGAGGAATCGCAAGTTGTAGAACTGCGGCGAGAGCTGTACCGGCGAGGTGGTGAAGAACGTTCCCGCCGTGCCATCCGGTCCGACGAAGTTGAAGGGACCGTTGGGGTTGTTCGAGCCGGCGAGCTGGAATTGCAGCGAGGTGTTTGCCGGCACCGTGGCGTTCCAGGAGAACGTCGACCAGATCGGCGTGATGCCGCCCGAGGGGTTCGAATCCTTCGGAGACGAGACGAAATTGCCTGACGCCGCGAAACCGGTCTGCACGTACGTTCTGAAGTTGTAATCGCGGGTGGTATCTGATGACCATGTGCCGCCGCTATCGGCCGAGAGAACGCGCGAACCACTAGCGTAGGTGCTCGGCGAAGAGCGAATCCAGAAATAGCCGCTGCCCGCAGGCGCGGAGACAGGACGCAGGATGAGGGCGTATTGCGTTCCGGAAGTGATCGAGACCGGAGCGCCGAAGGTCGCCGTGAAGAGTGTGGTCGAGCCGCTGGCAAACGCCGAACCGGGAATCGTCGCGGTGGCGAGATCCGCGCCTGTCGGCAACCCAGCCGCGGTGTTCCGGAGTGAAAGCGTAAGGTTCGGGGGTGTCGCACCGCAACCGTTGCAGAAGAGCTGAATATCGGCTTTCACGAGCAGACCGCTGACCCCCGCGATGAAGGTCTGACCTGTCCAGTTAGGAGTGCCAAAGCCGGTTCCGGTTGTCGTGCCGGCGGTGTTGGCTTGGTCAGAGGCCGGTGCATTGGACAACGTGACGTCGCCGGGAGAGCTGTTGATGTCGAGGGTGGCGGAAGCGACGCCGGCCTGGAAATCGGCCTGCGTCGTATCGGTCAGGCAGGCGCTGGGGGGGGCGGCCGTCAACGAGAAGTTCTGAGTCGTCGTTCCGCCGTCCGTAACGGTGATCGACGAGGCGGAGCCGGGGAAGAAGCCGGGCTTGGTCGCCGTCATCGACGGATACAGTCCCGCGGGGATGCCGGTGAAGGAGTAGTTACCGGAGCCGTCGGTGGTCGTCGAGCGCCCTGCGCCCAGGTTCACGGTGGCGCCGGGGATCGGCGCGCCGCCGGGGTTCACGGTGACCGTTCCCGAAACCGTGCCGCCTGCGCCCACCGGCACGCATCCCGGGAACGCCGGGATCGAGCCGAACTTGGTCAGCCAGCGATGATTGAAGGTCTGGTCGGCCGGGTTTGCGTATTCGGTCGTGTACCAGAATGTGCAGCCGTCGGGGTCGAGCGTCATCCCGCTGTAGTCACCCCAGCGGGTGGTACCAGTCTGGGAGGCGGTGCCGAGGAAGAACGTCTGCTCGGTCTGACTGAAGGTATTGATCGGATCGGCAGCCAGCCGGCCCGCATACTTGATCGATGGGAAATTTGGCGCCGTGCCGTTGGACGTGCTGTAGCCCATGGCCATGTTGCCGGCGCGATCGAGAGCCAGACTGGGCATGAATCGATTGATGACGTTCGCGCCGTCTGGGTCCCATGTCGCCGCTTGCGGGATGGTGGCGTTGACGTTGCCGCCGGTGACGTCCACCTGATACCAGCGCGGCGCGGCGAAACCAGTCGTGTTCCCGCGACGAACGGTGTGAGGAACCCATAGCGATTCCGTGCCGCCGAAATTGGTGTACTGATTCTGCACCATGGCCCGGATCTGAAGGACGTCGAGCAACGTGGCGGTACCGGGTTGCGCGGCGTTCGCCACGGCCGCATTCGGCCAGCTTGTGGCGGCGAGGGGTGTATCCGGACCGGTGAACGTCGAGAGCGACAGGCTGTTCCAGTCGGCGTGGAACTTATAGACGGTCAAGGCGTTCGTAAAGAGCCAGCTGGAGATGAACAGATTGGGGCGGCCGGGAGGCGGCGTGCCGGTCTGCAGGCGAGCGTTGCTGGGCATGACCGCGAAATCGCCGCCGGGAATGTTGAAGGAGACCACCTTCACGGTCGGGCTTCCGGCATACATCTGCGCCTTGTTGAAGGCCCAGGCGCGGGCGGTCACGAACGCGGAGCCGGCGCCGAAAGTGAACATGTTCGCGGACATGTAGAGACCGTCCGGCCAGATACCCAGCTTCGGATAGTCATTGAGGGCATCGGTAATCTGGATGGAGTAGAAGTTCCACCCGCCGGCGACCGGATCGCCGGTCATCGAGGCAGCGAAACATTGGAAGGCGGGAGCGAGGACGTTGCCGCTGACGTCGGTCAGAAAGGCGAAGTCCGTGATGATCCAGCGGTCTTCGAAGGTGTCGTAGAGGACGACCGGATCGCCGAAGTTGTTCGTGTCGCACAGGTTACCGAAGTTGCCCTGGCTCATGAAGGTGTTGAAGGTGAAAGCGGCCTGCTGGAAGCCGTCGGACTTCCGGAAGACGCCGATGGAGGTATTGACGGTCTGGATGTAGTTGTTCGGACCGACGTCGCCATTCGTATCGGGAGGGCTACCGGCGCCCCAGGTGAAACGATCGAGACCCTCGAAAACGCCGATCGGCGGCGGAGCGGGAGCCAGGGACACCGGGTTTCCGACCGGACGGCTCGGCTCCGGAACCACGCCCTGAACGGTGACCGGATGGGGCGAAGGCTCCGGAAGCTCCGCGCGCTCCTGTTGCACCGGGCCGGTCCGCGGCAGCGAACGCAGGTCAAAGCGCCGGCTGCTGGCGCGCTTCAACTGAAGCTCAATCGGCTTCCCGAAGGGAATGGGCCCCGGCTTCGGGACCACAGTGTTGTCAGAATCGCTGGCCTGCTTTTTCTCGCGTTTGATCCGAGGCGCCGGAATCGCTCGCCCCTCTTTTTCTCCAAGCCCCTCGGGGGAGACTTGGTCGATCGCTGTGTCTTTCTTCTTGCTCTTGTGCTTGGTCTTCGCGTCGGCGGTTCCGATCGCGGACGTGATCATCAGCACGGCAAGGAGGAGGTGGAGGGTGCGTTTCATAACGTTTGTCCTTTGATTGAGGGTTCGATCGACTCTAGTGGCATTCCGACGAGGAATTGGCTGAGAAAAGGGATGGACTGGGGTTTGGAAAGGAGTGCGGCGATCTTACCATCGGCCGCGGACTTTGCGAGTTCCGGAGAACTGTAGCCGGTCAGAACGATCACGCTCGCCCCCGGCTGCTGCCCCTGAATGCTTTTGATGAGATCGCAGCCGTCCTTGTGCACACCGCCGGTCAGGTACGGATCGACCATGACGATGTCGTAGCCGCGTTCGGCCATCTTGGCCCGGGCGCCGGCGGAATCGACGGCAACGTCGACATCGCAGTGCGCGGAAAGGAGAACCTGCCGCAACGAGCCGGCGATCAAGTCGTCGTCGTCGATCAGCAGGATGGACTTCGAGGGCGTGATTAGACTCATCAAAATTGGGGAGGAGGACCGCCGCGCATCATGGAGGCGCGGCCCCCGATTCGTGAATCAGCAATCCTCCGGTTCCGTTGTCGGTGAAATGACTACCCCCGCTTCGGGAGCAGATCGTGCTCGATGGCGTAGCCGACCACTTCGGCGTTGTTCTTCAACCCCATCTTCGCCAGCAGCCGCGCGCGGTGCGTGGCCACGGTTTTGACGCTCACGTTCAATTCCGCGCCGATCTCGCGCGGAGGTTTCCCCGCGGCAATGAGGCAGAGCACCTGGAACTCGCGGTCGGAGAGACGCTCATGCAGCTTGACGTTGGCATCGTCGAGCACTCCGAAGGCGAGACTCTCGGCCAGCTCCGGCGTCAGATATCGCTCCCCGGCGGCAACCTTGCGGATGGCCGTCACCAGATGTGCGCGCGCGCTGTCTTTGCTGACATAGCCGGCGGCTCCGGCCTTCAGGACGCGCGTGGCGTAGGAAGCCTGCTGGTTCATGCTGAAGACGAGAACCGGAATCTGGGGCGCCATCAACCGGATCTGCGAGAGGACCTCGAGCCCGGGCCTGTCAGGAAGATTGAGATCGAGGATGACCACGTCGCATCCGCCGGCGCGCACCCGTTCGACCGTCTCGGCGCCGCTGCGCGCTTCCCCGCCGACGATGATGTCCTTCGTCTCGGAGACGATCTGCTTCACACCTTCGCGGACGATGTCGTGATCGTCGGCAATCAGCACGTTGATCATGTCTGGGCCGGGCGTGACGGGATGCGCACGGAGACGATCGTACCGCGGCCGGCCACGCCTTCGAAGTGGACGGTGCCGCCGGCCAGGTCGGCCCGTTCCCGGATGCCGATCAATCCAAGCGATTGCCGATCGCTCACTTCCTCGGCCGCGATGCCGCGTCCATCGTCGCGAATCTCCAGCAGCAGTTCGCCGGGACGCTGCCGGAGCCGCACTTCGACGCGGCTGGCATTTGCATGGCGGGCCACGTTCGTCAGCGCTTCCTGAACGATCCGGTAGATGGCCGTCACCGCGGGGCCGCTGACGTGTACATCTTCCTGATCGGGCATGGAGAGCTCGCATTCGATGCCGGTGCGCTGTTCGAAGCGCAAGGCCTCGGCTTCGATCGCGGCGGCCAGGCCGAGGTCGTCCAGAACGCTCGGCCGGAGCTCGGAAGCGATTCGTTGCACCGCGGTCACGGTGTCGTCGAGCGTACCCACGATGCGACTGATCAGGCGATTTTGAAGCGGACCGCCTGTGACAGACGGCTGCAACGACTCCACGAGGCCGCCGACATCCATCTTCAACGCCGTCAGCGCCTGCCCGAGGTCGTCGTGGATCTCGCGTGCGATGCGGGTGCGCTCCTCTTCCTGCACGAGCAGCAATCGCTCGGAGAGGGCCCGCAACTCCTTCTCCGAATCAAGGCGCCGGGCGAGCATGGTGTTGAAGGCATTCGCGAGCTGGGCAATCTCGCGCGGTCCCGCGGCGGCGACGCTTTCGAAGGCACCGCCGGCGGCCGCTTCGGCCGCACGCGACAGCGCGCCCACCGGACGCTCGATGGCGCGCGAGAGCATCGTGGCGATCACGATGATGGCGATGACGATGATGGCCCCGCCCGCGATGCCGCGCAGGAACTCATGCTGCACCGGCCGCATCACCGTGGCGGTGGGAATGCCGACGTAGATGTGCCAGCCGAGCTCCGGCAGCGTCGTGAATCCGTATTGCTTCGATACGCCGTCGACGCCTTTTGCCTCGGCGATGCCTTCGCTGCGATCCCTCGTCAGCTGCACGATGCCGGCTTCACGCACATTGCGGCCGTTCCAGATGTTCGCATTCGCGGAGCGGGAGACGATCGTGCCTTCGCGGTCGACGATGGTCATCACCGCCTCGGGGGCAAGCGCGTCATCGAACGCCTCCGGCAACTGCAGCAGGACCAGCGTAGCGCGCGCGTTGCTCACCGGCACGGAGAGCACCGAGGCCCAGTGGCCTTCGAGCATGGCCATCATCGGTACGCGCGGCTTCAGCCGGCGCGATTGCAGCTCCCGCTCGATCCACTGCTGCCCAGCCAGAAACACGGCCTGCTTCTTTTCAGACGTGCCGCCGCAAACGAGACGCCCGTCGTCGTCGAAAAGGTAGAGGTTCTCATCCTGCGAATCGAAGTCGACGACGGCAAAGAGCGACTCGCACGACTGCGCGTCGATCGGCCGCGCGGCGGCCCGGACGGCGATCCGCCGCAGCAGCGAGGACGCGTCCTCATGCAGCGCGCGAACGCGCACCGCTGTGGCCCGCGCATTGCGCAGTGCCGTTTCGCGCGCTTCCTGCTCCTCGCGTTGCACCTGCGAGAAATAGAGCCAGGCAAGAAGAATCAGCAGTGGCAGCGCCAGAGCCGCGGCCAGGATGCTCAACCACGATCGAATGGACAACAAGCCGCCGCCGGTCATTGAATGAAGAGTCTAGCCTGCGCTACCGCCGGCTGTGCGGGCTTGGCGGAGGCGCGTCGGAATCGAACCAACCCTTCGACGCTTCCGCGCCGAAACAACGGTTTTGAAGACCGCGGGAGCCACCAGACCCCATTCGCCTCCTCGGGTGGGAGCGATTTCGACGATAACACGGGAGCAAGCCTTGCATTCATGCTCCGCCCACCGCATCGGCGCTCGCGCGCGGCGCTTCAGAGAATCGAGAGGAAAGACAGTGCGCGGACGATTCTGGTGGCGCTGGCGGCGAATGTCATCATCGCCATCGCCAAGTTGGTCAGCGGACTGATTTCGGGATCGACCGCGCTGCTGGCCGAGGCGGCGCATTCGCTTGCGGACGCATCGAACGAAGTGCTGCTGGGGATTTCGTTGCGCCGCGCCGCCGCTCCGGCGGACGATCTTCATCCTCTTGGCCACGGCCGGGAGCGATTCCTGTGGGCCTTCCTGGCGGCGATCGCATCGTTCCTCATCGGCGGCTGTTTCTCCATCGGCATGGCCATTCGACAACTGGCACATGGTGAGATGGTGAAAAACGCCACCGCCGCCTGGATCGTGCTGGGGGTCGCGTTCATCGGCGATGGCGTGTCGCTGGTCCAGAGCCTGCGGCAGGCGCGAAAGGAGGCGGCGGAGCGCGGCTGGAAGGTCTGGTTTCACCTCTTTCGCTCGAGCGACCCGACCGTTCGCGCGGTGGTAGTGGAAGACAGCGCGGCCTTGATCGGGATCGTGATCGCCGCCGCGGGGCTGCTGCTCAGTCATCGCTTTCACAGCGGTCGTCCGGACGCCTTGGCATCGCTCCTCATCGGCCTGTTGATGGCAGCAACAGCGTTTGGCTTGGGACTCCCCCTGGCCGACTTCCTGGTCGGCAAATCGTTGCCGAAAGCGCTTCTGGATGAGATCCGACGCATCGTCGACGCGGACAAGGCAGTCGAAGAAATCGTCTCCCTTCAAGCGGTGTACGTCGGCCCGGAGGAAGTGATCGTCGCCGCGAAAGTTCGCCCGTCACCCCGTTTGTCAGCAAAAGACCTCGGCCAGGCCATGGACGATCTCGATCACGCCCTCCACAAAGCATCACCCTTCGTCGCCGACGTCTATATCGATGTGACGTCGCACAAAGCGAACGATGGAGACGGGCACGAGTAGGGTCAGGCTCGTTTGCGCCGCATCCGTCTGATCAGCTCATCGATCGAGAAGAATCCCGGGCCGAAGGCGAGGACGATCAGCGCTGTGAGGAGGTAGAGGAACGGCGCGGCGTTCGTAAATGCGTCCTGGTCTTTGAAGAAGTTGACGACGGCTTCGCGGTCGGCGGTGAGGTAGGCCACGATGAAGTTGATCGTGAGCGGGATGCAGATCAGGCGCGACGCCAGGCCGAGGAGGAGCAGCAGGCCGCCGACGCATTCGAGCGAGGCCACGAAGTACGCGTTCGCGACCGGCATCGGGATGTGCAGGTGCGTGAGGAAGTCGATGAAACGGTCGATGTTCTCCAGCTTTCCTTTTCCGGTTTGAAAAAGGCCCCAGCCGAAGATCAGGCGCAGCGCCAGCAGCAGCGGGCTGCGAAGCCGGTCGAAACAGCGCGTGACGGCGAGGTCATACAGGCGGACCAGTTTGTCGAGCATCGTCTCCCCTTACGTGATGTCGATGGCAGCGAACAGGCCCGCGGCACTCCAGTCGCGGAACCAGGTGAACAGCTCATTCTGCTCCGGCATGCGGCGGAAGCCAGCCTGAAACTGGCCGATGGCACTTCCGATGGTTTCGCCGGCGATGAGAAATCCGAGGAACGTGAAGGCCTCGCGCGTGAGCGGCATGCGGAAGACGCCGTAGTCGCGGCGATGAACAGCGATCCATGACTTCTTTTTGCGCGATTTGATGGCGCGCTCTTCGCGCCAGGCCTGGAACGCTTCGTTGACGTCGTAATCCGCCGGCACGAGCCGCAGCGCCGGGATCGGGACGATACGCGCATCGGCGATCTGCTCCGGCGCGATCGAGGCGATGGCATCGGCCGGCAGCGGCTCGGCCTCGGCTTCGTCGAAGACCTGCGTCATGGCCAGCTCGAGTTTCGCCAGATCGCCGAGGAACGCACGACGCCGCATCGATGACGCCACGATGAACTCCGGCAGCATGTCGCCGAGGCGGTTGAACGTGTAGCTGCGCGAGGGATGTTGCAGCACGTACGCGCGCACCAGCTCTTCGAATTTTTCTTCGCCGAGAATGTGAGCAAGTGCGCCGTAATCGCTGGCGAGCGCTTCGATCATCCGCAGCAAATACATGCCGTGGTAGATGCCGACGCGCTGGATCGGCTCCAGTGTGGCCGAGGGGAGGATGACGGTTTCGACATCGATCGATGCCGATTCCGCCGCCTCGTAGACGTCGCCGTGATGGGTCACTACCGACTGCATCCACTCCTGCATCGGAGCGAGAGCGATCGCGCCGTCAGCCCGCGGCATATGCGACCTCCGCGCTCCGGAACGCCTCCGCCTTCTTTGCCTCGGCATGCACCGTTTCGAAGTCGGGGATGTCGGCATCCCATTCCAGCAGTGTCGAGACGTCGCCGATGCGCGAACACGCGCGGCCGTACAACGACCACACCTCATCGATGACGAAGTCGTTGTGCGTGTCGATGATGTGCGTGCCGTGATTCTGATGCCCGGCCAGGTGAACCTGGACGACGCGGTCGGCGGGAATGGCGTCGACGTAGACCTTCGGATCGAAGCCGTGGTTGAAGGAGCTGACGTAGATGTTGTTCACGTCGAGCAGCAGCCCGCAGTCGCTCTCCTTCGCCAGCTCGGCCAGGAAATCCCACTCCGTCATCGTCGAGGTGGTGAACTCGACGTACGACGACGGATTCTCGACGACCAGCGGCGTCTCCAGAAAGTCGGAGACGATCTTCACCCGCTCGGCGGTGTGCCGCAGCGACTCGGCGTTGTACGGCATCGGCAGGAGGTCGTGGACGTTGCGGCCGCTGACGCCGGTCCAGCAGAGGTGGTCGGAGATCCAGCGGGCGTTGACCGCGCGCGCCAGCGCCTTCAGTTTACGGAGGTAATCGAAGTCGAGGGGATCCGTGCCGCCGATGGAAAGCGAAACGCCGTGCAGCACGATCGGATACTGCTCCGCCACTTTCTCGAGCACGTAGCGCGGACGGCCGCCCATGTCCATGTAGTTTTCGGAGAGGGCCTCGAACCAATCGACGTCGGGCTGCGTGCCCAGGATGTGCTTGAAGTGAACGGTGCGCAGCCCCACGCCGATGCCGAGGTCAGGGAAGTTGAATCGATTCATCGGATGTCCGTTGGAGTGGTAGGACGGGCGCCGGGCGGCACCCGTCCTACATGGTGCCAGTCGAGTTACGACGCTGCCGGAGGAGCCGGGGGAACGGCGCAAGTGCTCTTGCCCTTGCAGTCGTTCTTGCCGCCCTGGCCCTGGCCTTTGCAGGCGTTCTTGCCGGCGCAGTCGTGCTTGTATTCCTTCGACGCGCAGCCGCCCTTGCCTTTGCAGGAGTTCTTGCCCGCGCAGCCGGCGTCGCCGGACTTGCAGTTGCCGTGGCTCTTGCACGAGTTGAGGCCTTTACAAGCATGCTTGTCGGAGACCTTTTTCGTGTCGGCCATCTGGACGGCCTGTGAGGTGGACTGGTTGAACGAGAGCGTGTTCGACTTCGCTTGGTCGGCACGCAGGTTGGTTCCGGCGCTGAGGCCGGCGATGACACCACCGAGAACGAGGTACTTCGCGAGATCACGACTATTCATGGGAACTCTCCTCCTAAATTTGTTTGGACAACGAATGAGATACGTTTGTTGGGACCGACTGGATGCGAACCCACTTCAGGACGACCGGCGATGGCACTTCAAGTGCAGTTATCTGCAGCTTGATGAGACACCGTCTCGCTTTAATGATTGCCGCGATTGTATCGCTTTCGGCCATACCCGCAATCGCCGGCTATCGCGAGGATCGGAGCCTCATGGCCGAGGTCGATCAGAGCCCTCTGGTGCGCATTCGAGGCAATGTCGAGGTTCGCGCCGCGACGGGCTGCCTGAGCGGCGGGCAGGTCGATGAGTTTGCCGCGCTCGCCGAGAAAGGCGCCGCCGATATTGCCCGATTCACGCGTGTCGAGGCGCCGGAACGCATCGTTATTTATCTCTCCCCGAACGTGGGGATTTCTCACACATATACCGGCTCGTCCCGGCATCCGGCGCGGGTGTTCATCGACAGCGATCGCGTCCCCGACCACACGGCGCCATACATTCACGAGCTGGTCCACGCGGTGGTCGGCGACGGCGGCGCGATGTGGCTGGAGGAGGGCTTCGCGGAGTGGGTGGCGTCGTCCGTGGCCGCGAAGTACGGCGGCTACTACGCGCCGGTCATGACCGCCGCCAACGATCGCATCGACGCGCAGGCGCGCGCGGTGGTGGAGCACTCGCGCAGCGCCGGCGAGACCCGGACCTGGTTTACCGAGGACGAGCCGCAGCTGTCGTCGCAGCACGAGCGCCGCGCGTTCTACATCCTGGCCCACTCGTTCACGAAGTTCCTCGCCACGACCCTCGGTACGCAGCGTCTGGTCAGCATCCATCGCGCCGATGACGTTCACGCCCTGGCGAAAATCTCCGGCGTCTCGAACGCGGAATGGGAGCGGCGGTGGAGGGCGGAGCTGGAGAAGGGCGAGAAGGTGGCGGCGAGACGGTGAAGCAATGTTGAATGTTCAATGTTGAATGTTGAATGTTGAATGAACGCAGCCGTTGGGCACTTGCCTCAATTTCTGCCGCGGATGCGGCAACGGATGGTAGCCAGGGGTGCGAGCGCTTTTTGCGAGCACCCCTGGAAAACACGCGCGTTTTTCGTGCCGCGGTAGCGGCACCGGATAGCTGCGAATCGTGTGCGCTCCAGTGCCGCTGACGCGACACAAACGATGCGAAACCTAATACCAGGGGTGCTCGCAAAAGCGCTCACACCCCCGGCTACCATCGCATGCCGCTGACGCGGCTTCCCCTATTCTTTATCCCTCCTTAACGACACGTACTTCGTCCTGTGTTTCACTGGTGGTTGATGCGAAACCGCCCGTTCACCTGGCTGGCCGCGCTCGGCTCGATTGCGATCGTCACCGCGGCCGGAAACGCGATCGGGCTCAATCCGAGTACCGTCGGCTTTGCCTATCTCATCGTCGTCCTTCTGATCTCGGTCTGGGGTGGGCTGCTCATCGGCACCGTGGCCTCGGTCATCGCCACGCTCTGCTACAACTACTTTTTCTTTCCGCCGCTCTATACCTTCACGATCGAAAACCCGGCGAACTGGTTTGCGCTGGTGGCGTTTCTGGTGGCCTCGGTGACGGTGAACCGGCTCGTCGTCGCGGCGCGCATTCAGGCGGAGAAAGCCGAGCAGCGGCGGATGGAGCTGGAGACGCTCTACGGACTGAGCATCGATCTTTTCACCGCCACGAATCGAGTCGGCGCGCTCGGCGAGGCCGCCGGTCGCGCGCTGCAGCTCCTCGGCGCGTGCGCGGGCGGACTCGTTCTCTTCGACGGCAGCCCGTTCCGGCAGAACGTGATCTCGTGGAGCGGCGAGAAGCCGGATGAGATCGAAGACCTCATCGCCGGAGTTGGCCGGCACAAGGAGCCGCTGGAGTTTCCCTCGCCGCTCGGCCGCGACGTCTACCTCCCGCTCATCGTCGGCGGAAAAACGACCGGCGCGCTCGTCGCGCGCGGCACCGAGGCATCGCAGCAGGCGCTCGTGTCGGCATCGCGGCTGGTGGCGCTGGCGGTGGAGCGCGAGCGCTTCCTCGAAGAGAATGCTCACGTCCAGGCGCTGCGCGAAAGCGAGTCGCTCAAGACCTCGCTGCTGCGCGCCATCTCGCATGATCTGACCACGCCGATTACCGCGGTGTCGATTCGAACGGAATCGATTCGGCGCCGCGCCGGAACCGACAGCGAGCTGCTGGACGACGTCGCCGCCATCGCCGAGGAGACGGCGCGGCTGCGGCGGCGCATCGACAACCTGCTGGCCATGGCACGCCTCGAAGCGGGAAAAGCCAAGCCGCATCGCGAGCCGACACCGCCCGCCGATCTCTTTCGGGCCACACGCGAGAACCTCCCGATCGTCTTCAGCGCGCGGCTGATCACCGTTCAGGTCGAGCCCGATTGTCCCGACGCCAATGTCGATCCGTCGCTGGCGCTGGAGATCCTGGTCAACCTCGTCGAGAACGCGCATCGCGTCTCGCCGCCGCAGGCGACGATCGAGCTGGTGGCGCGCCGGCATCCGTTCGACTCCGACAAGATGCGCATCGAGATCCTCGATCGCGGTCCCGGCCTTCCCGCCGGCGTGGTCGATGCGGACGGCAATGTGGCCGCCGAGACCACCGATCTCGCCCAGCGCGGCCTCGGGCTGGAGATTGCGCGCGGGCTTGCCGCGGCAAACGGCGGAAGCATCGGTCTGGCGCCGCGGCCGGGCGGCGGTACCATCGCCCGCGTCGACCTGCCGGCGGCGCTGCTGCCAGCCGATGAGCGAGAGGACCGCGCATGACCATTTCGAACGTGATCCTCATCGTCGATGACGATCCGGCCATCCGCGATTCGCTGTCGAAGGAGCTGCGTGCCGCCGGCTATTCGACGACGACTGCCAGCGATGGCGCCGAGGGGATGAGCGCGTTCCAGTCGCAGGTTCCCGATCTCGTCCTCACCGATCTGGCCATGCCGCGATCGGACGGATTCGAGCTCATCGCCGGTATCCGCGCCACCTCGCGCGTTCCGGTCATCGTCCTCTCCGTCCGCGGCGCCGATCCCGACAAAGTCCGCGCCCTCGACCTCGGCGCGGACGATTTCGTGACCAAGCCGTTCTCGATGACGGAGCTGCTGGCACGCGTGCGCGCACAACTGCGCCGCACGGCACCGCCGTCGACGACGCTGACGTTCCCCGACCTGACCATCGAGCTCGATCGCCGCCGCGTGGTGCAGGGCGGCCGCGAAGTACGCCTCACGCCGACGGAGTTTTCGCTGCTCGAGGTGCTGGCCTCGAACGCCGGCAAGCCGATGTTCACCGAACAGATCATCGCCCGCGTCTGGCGCGCGGCGCCGAGCACCAGCGCCGACACGCTGCGCGTTCATATGAGCTCGTTGCGGAAAAAGATCGAGCCGAATCCCTCCGAGCCGCGCTACATCGTGACGGAGCCGTGGGTGGGATATCGGTTCATCGCGGAGCCGGTTTGATGTCCAGCGAACGAAGACACGGGCCTCCCGTTCCGACTTCGAAACGCAGTTGCTTGCCTTCGAGATTGCCGGCTCTCACGAGGAGGAACCGGTGACCGTTTTCGTCCGTGATCTTCGACTCCTCGATCATCCCAAGCGAATGCCCGTCTGCCGGATCGACCTCCTGCACAAGCCGCCGCAGCGCATCGGCGACCTCGGGACTGGCCAGTCCATCGGCACGCTGACCGTGGATCAAGTGATCCCATAGTTCGTCGACGCATCGCATCTCCGGTTCGCCATCGAGCACGTCGAGGCGATGCACACCGTCGGAGGCGACGCGAAGACGCCACAGCACGTGCGGCTCGGGACAGGCGCCGCAGGTGGAGAAACTCCTGTACGAGCCCTTCGTCGGAATCGAGACGTCGCCATCCTTCACGGTCACCGGGCCGGTGTCGAACGAGACCTGATACGACTCGAGGAAGAGCGGCTGGGCTTCGGCGCCGTTCCACTCCCAAACGCCGAACTGTTTCCTGAACGTGCCGCCGGCATCGACTGCCGCGACCGCGTCGACGTAGAAACGGGCGTGACCGGACGCAGATTGGGGAAGAGGACCGACGCGGCCAGTAGCCGGACCATCCCCCCATCCCGATTTCGTCAAGGCCCAGTAGCCGATCTCGTCGTGCGATGCGTAGTGCCGGAGCGCGACGTCTCTGATGTTCCAAATCGCTCGGAAATGGCCATCCGTCGATCTGGCCACGACAAAGACGGTTCCGCTCTTCGGATCATTGGCGGCGACCGCGAATGTCGTCGAAGGCGGGCCGCTCAGCCGCACCGCCGTCGCACTCAAACGCGGAGGATCGAGCCCCACCACAGCCTTCGCCAACTGCTCCGCAGTGACATCGGGATGCTCCTCGAGATAACCGGCGGTCCATCTGGTGACGGCGGACCACACGCGATCGAGGCCGACACTGAGCCCCGGAGCGCCATCCTTGCGCGACACAAGTGACGCACGGGCTTCGTCGTATTCGGCACGCGGCTCGACTGCGCCGCAACGCGTCAACAGCAGCGCCAGCGCAAGGAACGAGGCGATTCGCATCCGTTCGAAGACTAGCACCCGCCTTTCGAAACTCTTAATCCACTCTTAAGCGCTTTCCCACACCGGCGTTCGGTGTTCTTAACAACGGGTCCGCGCATCCTCTGTTGAACGAGTGCAGGAGGCGGTGATGACTACCATGACTCGTTCGCTCACAACCCATGTCGCGCAGAGGAAGCGCCGCACTGCCACAAGAGCGGCGCTGGTAGCCGTCTTCTGGATCGTCGCGGCGCTGCTCGTGGCCATCGCCCACCAGGTGATGCATTCGGCCTCGCCGGTGGTCGCCGTCGTCATCGAGGTGCTGGCCATTGTGGCCGCGGCGGGCGCTTACATCCGAATCACGGCTCCGGAGTCGACGCTCGACCACGCGCTCTTCGTCGGCACTGTCTGGGTGCTGCTGGGAATCGCCACGGAGATCGCCATGACCGCCAATTCCGGCCGCCAGTGGTTCGCACTTCTCGGCTCGCCCGCCAACGGAGGTCTTCGCTGCGTGCTGTTGGTCGCCTGGGTCATCGCGCCGGCGCTGTTCGTCAGAAGCCGCGATTGATCATGAAAACTTCCTATGTCCTGTTCCTGCTCTGCCTCCTCGCCGCTTCCCAACTCATTGGCGATGACAAGAACACCACCACAGTCCACGGATTTATCGACGGCTATTACGCATGGAACGACAACTCGCCGCACAATCACGAGAACTTCGTCCCACGCTCTAGGAGGCACTCATGTGGGATCTGATCTTCATTGCACTGACCGTCGCCCTGTTCGCCGCATCGATCTGGTACACGCGCGCCTGCGACAAGGTTTGAGGCTGTCATGACCTTCGAAACGATCATTGGATTGATATTGGCCGCATTCGCGCTGATTTATCTGTTGTATGCGCTGCTTCGCGCGGAGGAGCTGTAGTGAAAATCGGCGTCTATTTTCTATTGATCCTGGCGGTGACGAAGCCGATGGGCCTTTACATGAAGCGCGTCTTCACCAAAGAGACGACCTTTCCCGATCCATTGCTCCGGCCATTGGAGCGGCTGGTCTATCGCGTCAGCGGCGTCGACGAGAAAAAAGAGCAGGACTGGAAGCAGTACACCATCGCCATGCTGATCTTCAGCGCGGTCGGCCTGTTGTTCACCTACCTCGTCGAGCGCATCCAGCACCTGCTGCCGCTCAATCCCGACAAGATGGGTCCGGTCGCTCCCGATCTGGCCTGGAACACCGCGGTTTCGTTCACCACCAACACGAACTGGCAGGCCTACAGCGGCGAGTCGACCATGTCCCACTTCACGCAGATGGTGGGGCTGACCTTTCACAACTTCACCTCCGCGGCCGTCGGAATCGCGCTGGCCATCGCCCTCATCCGCGGCGTGGCCCGCGCCGGCGCGAAGACGATCGGCAATTTCTGGGTCGATCTGACCCGATGCACGTTGTGGGTCCTCCTTCCCCTCTGCGTGATCGCGGCGACGCTGCTGATGTCACAAGGCGTGATCCAGAATTTCAACCCGAGCGTTGAAGCGAAGACGGTCGAAGGGAAGGCGCAGAAGATTCCGCAGGGACCGATCGCGTCGCAGGAGGCGATCAAGGAGCTCGGCACCAACGGCGGCGGCTTCTCCAACGCCAATTCGGCGTTCCCCTACGAGAATCCGACGCCCTTCACCAATCTGCTGCAGATGCTCCTCATCTTCAGCCTCGGCGCGGGCCTTTGCTACACGCTCGGAGCGATGACCGGCAAGCTCCGCCACGGCTGGGCGGTCTTCTGGGCCATGTCCATCCTCTTTCTCGCCGGCGCGCTCATCGCCACCCGCGCCGAACAGCGCGGCAATCCGATGCACCAGCGCCTCGGCGTCGCCGCGGCGGACGGCAACATGGAAGGGAAGGAGGTCCGCTTCGGCATCGGCGACTCCGCGCTCTTCGCTACCGTCACCACCGACGCCTCCTGCGGCGCCATCAACGCCTGGCACGACTCGTTTACGCCGATCGGCGGCTCGATTCCTCTGCTCAACATCATGCTCGGCGAGGTGATCTTCGGCGGCGCCGGCGCGGGGATGTACGGGATGATCCTTTTCATCGTCCTGGCGGTCTTCATCGCCGGATTGATGGTCGGACGCACACCCGAATACCTCGGCAAGAAGATCGAAGCGCACGACGTCAAGCTGGCCATGCTGGCCGTGCTCATTCTCGCGTTCTGCATCCTGGCCGGATCGGCAGCGGCCGCGGGCACTGCCGCCGGGACGTCGGGCCTCAACAACGCCGGCCCGCACGGTTTGAGCGAGATCACGTACGCGTTCACGAGCGCCACCGGCAACAACGGCAGCGCCTTCGCCGGACTCAACGCCAACACGAAGTTCTACAACATCGCCCTCGGCGTGGCGATGTTCTTCGGACGCTTCCTGATGATCATTCCGCTCATGGGCATCGCCGGCTCGCTGGCGGCGAAGAAAAAGCTCGCCGACACCGCCGGCACCTTCCCGGTCGACGGGCCGATCTTCACCTTCCTCCTCATCGGCGTGATCGTCATCGTCGGCGCGCTGACGTACTTCCCGGTTCTCGCGCTCGGCCCCTACGTCGAGCACTTCCTGATGAACGCGGGAAAGGTGTTCTGACATGGCCGCGCAGAAAAAACGGTCACTATTCGATCCCGCCATCCTGCGCCGCGCGCTGCTCGATTCGCTGGTGAAGCTGAGCCCGCGCCGGATGATGAAGAACCCGGTGATGTTCCTGGTCGAAGTGGGTGCGCTGCTGACGACCATCCTTCTCTTTCGCGCCACCGACCTCCGTTTTCAGATTCAGATAACGATCTGGCTCTGGGCCACCGTGCTCTTCGCCAATCTCGCCGAAGCGGTGGCCGAAGGTCGCGGCAAGGCGCAAGCGGACGCGCTGCGCAGAGCGAAGACGGAGACGACCGCCCGCCGTCTGACCGGACCGGCGCGCAACGAAGAGCAGGTCCCGGCATCGCAACTGCGCAAAGGCGACGTCGTCGTGGTCGAAGCGAACCAGATCATCCCTGGCGATGGCACCGTCATCGAAGGCATCGCCTCGGTCAACGAATCGGCCATCACCGGCGAATCGGCGCCGGTCATCCGCGAAGCGGGCGGCGATCGCTCGGCCGTCACCGGCGGGACCATGGTCCTCTCCGACCGCATCGTCGTCGAGATCACTTCTGAGCCGGGCCAGACCTTCATCGACCGGATGATCAAGCTGGTCGAAGGTGCCGAGCGGCAGAAAACGCCGAACGAGATCGCCCTCGACATCCTTCTGGCCGGACTGACCATCGTCTTCCTCTTCGCAACCGTCACGCTCAAGCCGTTCGCCATCTACTCCGGCAGCGACGTCAGCCTCACCGTGCTGATCGCGTTGCTGGTCTGCCTGATCCCGACCACGATCGGCGCGCTGCTCTCCGCGATCGGCATCGCCGGCATGGACCGCGTGCTCCAGCACAACATCCTGGCCATGTCCGGCCGCGCGGTCGAAGCGTCAGGCGACGTCAACGTCCTCCTGCTCGACAAGACCGGCACGATCACGCTCGGCAACCGGCAGGCCACGCAGTTCGTCCCCGCGCCGGGAGTCGCCGTCGAGGAGCTGGCTGAAGTGGCGCAGCTTTCGTCGCTAGCCGACGAAACGCCGGAGGGTCGCTCCATCGTCATCCTGGCGAAGGAGCAATTCGGCCTGCGCGGCCGCGAGCTTCACACGCTCGGCGGGCCGGCCATCGTCCCGTTCAGCGCGCGCACGCGGATGTCCGGCATCGATTTCGAGAACGGACGCGCCGTGCGCAAAGGGGCGGCCGATTCGATCGCCGCCTACATGAAACTGATCGGCGGCACGTTCCCCGAACAGGTGCAGCACGACGTAGCCAGCATCGCCGGCGAAGGCGGCACGCCGCTCGTCGTCGCGGACAACGAGCGCGTCGTCGGCACCATCTACCTGAAAGACATCGTCAAGGGCGGGATGAAGGAGCGCTTCGACCGGCTGCGGATGATGGGCATCCGCACGGTCATGATCACCGGCGACAACCCGCTCACCGCCGCCACGATCGCGCGCGAGGCCGGCGTCGACGACTTCCTGGCGCAGGCCACGCCCGAGGACAAGCTGGCGCTGATCCGAAAAGAGCAGGCGAAGGGAAACCTCGTGGCCATGACCGGCGACGGCACCAACGATGCGCCGGCGCTGGCGCAGGCCGACGTCGGCATGGCCATGAACACCGGCACGCAGCCGGCCAAGGAAGCGGGCAACATGGTCGATCTCGATTCCAATCCGACCAAGCTGATCGAAGTCGTCGAGATCGGCAAACAGCTGCTGATGACGCGCGGCGCGCTGACCACGTTCTCGATCGCCAACGACGTGGCCAAGTACTTCGCCATCATCCCGGCACTCTTCCTGATCACTTTTCCGGAGTTGCAGGCGCTCAACATCATGCGGCTGGCCACGCCGCAGAGCGCCATCCTCTCCGCGGTCATCTTCAACGCGTTGATCATCATTGCGTTGATTCCGCTGGCGCTGCGCGGCGTCAAATACCGTCCCCTCGGCGCGGGGCGGATCCTGCGCCGCAACCTGTTGATCTACGGTGCCGGCGGCGTGATCGTCCCGTTCTTCGGCATCAAGATCATCGACCTGCTCCTGCACCTGGCGAGGCTCGCATGAAACAGCATCTCGTCATCTCCCTCCGCATCACCGTGGCGCTCCTGGTGATCACCTGCGGCATCTATCCCACGATCGTCTGGGGCATCGGCCAGCTGGCGTTTTCGCACCAGGCCAACGGTTCGCTGATCACCCGCAACGGACGCGTGATCGGCTCGGAGCTGATCGGACAGGACTTCACCTCAGCGCGCTACTTCCACTCGCGGCCGTCGGCAGTGAATTTCGATCCCAGCGCATCCGGCGGCTCGAACCTCGGGCCGACGTCGCGCAAGCTCGCCGAGCGCATCGCCGCCGATACGCACGCCCTCGGCGGTCGCAATATCCCCGCCGATGCGGTCACGACCTCGGCGTCGGGAGTCGATCCACACATCTCGCCGGCGAACGCGCTGCTGCAGGTCACTCGCGTGGCCAGAGCGCGCGGGATGGACGAGAATCAGCTGCGCGCGATCGTCGGCCAGCACACCGAGGGACGATTTCTCGGCATCTTCGGCGAGCCGCGCGTCAACGTGCTCCTGCTGAACCTCGCGCTCGACGATTCTCATGCCGCGACCCGATGACGACGCACGCCCCGATCCGGACGAACTGCTGCGGCTGACCAGGACCGACAGCTCCGGCCGCGGACGGCTCAAGGTCTACCTCGGCATGGCCGCCGGCGTCGGCAAGACCGTGCGCATGCTCGACGACGCGCACACCATGCGCCGCGCCGGCATCGACGTCGTCGTCGGTCTCGTCGAAACGCACGGCCGCACCGAAACCGCGGCCCGCATCACCGACCTCGAGCTCGTACCGCGCCGCCGCGTCTCGTACCGCGACGTGATCATCGAAGAGATGGACACCGAGGCGATTTTGAAACGAAGGCCGGACGTCGTCGTCGTCGATGAGCTGCCGCACTCGAACGCGCCGGGATCGAAGAACGAAAAACGGTGGCAGGACGTCGAGGAGATTCTCGCCGCCGGCATCTCCGTGATGACCGCCATCAACGTCCAGCACCTCGAAGGCGTGCAGGACATCGTTCGCTCCGCGACCGGCATCGACATCCGCGAGCGCGTCCCCGACCGCATCGTGCGCGAGGCCGATTCCGCGGTGCTGGTCGATCTGCCGGTGGCCGAGCTGCAGGAGCGCTTGCGCGAAGGGAAAATCTATCCGCCCGAACAGGCCGCCCGCGCGCTCGAAAACTTCTTCCGCACCGAGCTCCTCGGCCGTCTTCGCGAGCTGGCGCTTCTGCAGACCGCGACGTTTTCCGGACGCACCAACGGCGAGCTGCGCCTCGCCGTCGCCGTCCCCTTCGAGCCGGAGATCGCGCGCCCGCTCGTGCTGCGCGCCTCCCGGCTTGCCGGCCGGATGAACACGCGCTGGTACGCCGTCTACGTCCGCCGCCGCCGCGCCCACCCCGAAAACATCAGCGCCGAACAGCACCGCAAGTTGAGCGAAAACGTCCAACTGGCCATCTCCCTCGGCGCCACCGTCGTCACGCGCGAATCGGAGGACGTCGCCGGCGCCCTGCTCGACTTCATCAATTCCGAGGGAATCACCATCCTAGTCGTCGGCCGCCCGACGCGATCGGGGCTCGCCAGCCGCATCGTCCCAAGTACCGTTCACCGGCTGCTGGAGCTGGGGCGCGGGTTTGACATCGTGATCGTCGATGTCTAGCGGTCTCCAGCGATCCGGTCCGTTACCATCGCGAGGATGAACTCCATCGCAGGGAGGACGGCGATCGCTGTCATGTTCGCGATGACGCTCTCGGCGTCCGCAACGCAGACGGACGACGATCTCCGCATCGCGGAGCGGCTGGCCTGGCAGAAGCGCTTCGTCGACGCGGAGCGCCAGTACCGACAAATCCTGACGCGCGAGCCAAAATCGCGGGCGGCGGCGCTCGGACTGGGGCAGGTTCTGCTTTGGGAGCGGCGCTACGGCGATGCCGCTCTTGTCTATCGCGGAATCCTGCGCGAGTTGCCGAAGGACATCGACGCGCGCAACGGCCTGGCCACGGCCGAGTACTGGAGCGGCGACTATCGCGGCGCGCGGCGCGATTACGCTGCCGTCCTGCGCGCGCGGCCCGATGATGCGGCCGCGCGACGAGCCGTTGCTGACATCGACGCGACGATGGTTCCGCTGCTGACCAGTGACGACGAATCCGCAAGCGACGATCAGCCGATGCGCCGCACAAAAGCTGCGGTCGCGTACACGTTCTTCTCCGATCCGCTGACGAAGTGGACTGCCACGACCGGCACATACCTGCTCAGCGCGCGAAACCTCGGGTTCGGCAGCGCCTCCGCGCCGTTCGCATCGATCGGCGGCAGCACGTCGCTGCCGGCCGCGCAGCTGCGTGTGAGCGGTCTGCTGCGTCTGTTCCGCTTTCCGGACGGCGAGACCAAAGCGCTGGGTGGCCTCACGCTCGCGCACGAATGGCGCGGTTCGACGATCAGCTTTGACGTCGATCGCCACGAACTGCTCTACACCGCGTCGTCGCTTCGTGCGCATGCGAGCGAGACGACAACCACGCTGGGCTGGAGCCGGAGCAACGACGCCACATCCTCCGCGGTGGCGCTGCACGCCGTCCGCTACTTCGATGGCAACTCCGGCCGCGCCGCCGACGCCTATCACCTCATGCGCGTCGCGCATTCGGGCCGAGGATCGTTCTCCATTGGAGCGGCGGCGGCGTATCGCGACAGTGACGAGAGCCGCTTCCACTTCATCGGCGCCTCGGCCGCGCCGTCGCCCGGCGGCGGCTTCGCCTATTCGTACAGCGCGCGCTACGACCCGTATTGGACGCCGCAAAATCTCATCGAAGTCCGCGGCATCGTCGCGGCGACGTTGAACGCCGGCCGCGCGACGATTCACCTGCACGCTGACGGCGGCATCGCGCGCGACCGCGATCTCCTCTTCGGCCCTGCCGCCGGCACAACGGCAGCGGTGCCGCTGTTTGCCACGCCGGTCGAAGCGTCGCGAACCTTCCACCCCTGGCGAGCGTCCGCGGACGTCGTCCTCCCGCTGAACGGCCGGTTCACGGCGACGCTCGGCTTCGAACGTCAGAAGACGGTTTTCTACCGCTCCGACACCATCCACTTCGGATTCACCAGCCGGTTCTGATGCGCAAGACCTTCTGGACGGATGACGAACTGTTTCGACGCCGTCGCGCCGCGCCCGCTTCCACCGCCGCGCGCCTGATCCTCGGCGTGCTGATCTTCTTCGGCCTGCAGAGCGTGGCGCTGTTCGCCTGGTGGTGGTTCCGCGCGGAGCACGTCAGCAACCGGCCGCTGTTCATCCTGCTTTCGACCGCGGTCTGGTACGGCATTTTTCGGATGATCACCGGCTGGTACAACCTCTTTCACATCGAACAGCCGCCGGTGAAAGAGGCGCCGCCCGGCCTGTCGGTGGCGATCTTCACCACCTCATCGCCGGGCGAGCCCTTCGAGATGTTCGTGCGCACGCTGGCGGCGCTGCGCGACGTCACCTATCCGCACACGACGTATCTTCTCGACGACACACGCGATCCTCGCTTCGCCGAGCTGGCGCGGGCGAGCGGCGCCGTGCATCTCGAGCTCGTGGGACTTCCCGGCGCGAAGGCGGGAAAGATCAACGTCGCGCTTCCGCGCACCAGCGAGGAGATCATCCTGGTCCTCGACCCCGATCACATCCCGCTGCCCGATTTCCTCGACCGCGTCCTGGGCTATTTCGACGATCCGGCAGTCGGCTTCGTGCAGGTTGCGCAGGCGTATTACAACCAGCCGCGCTCGTTCGTCGCCCGTGCCGCTGCCGAACAGACGTACGCGTTCTATGGACCGATCCTGCAGGGGATGAACGGCACCGGCACCGCCGTCGCCATCGGCGCGAACTGCACCTTCCGCCGCGCGGCGCTGGAGTCGATCGGCGGACACGGCATCGGCCTGGCCGAGGATCTCGTGACGGCGATCCGGCTGCACGCGAAGGGATGGAAATCGATCTACGTCCCCGAGATCCTTGCGCGCGGTCTCGTCCCCGAGGACCTCGGATCATTCGTCAAGCAGCAGCTGAAATGGGCGCGTGGCGTTTACGACGTGCTCCTGCGCGAGTATCCGCGCGCCTTCCGGCGGCTTACGCTCCACCAGAAACTGTCGTACTTCATGATCGGCAGCTACTACCTCGTCGGCCTCACCACGCCGATCTACCTGCTGATCCCGGCGCTCTACCTCTGGACAGGCGTGCAACCGGCGGCGATGTTTCTCAGCGAGTACCTCCAGCACGCGTTGCCGCTCGGCTTCTTCGGCGTGGTGATCTATCGCTATGCGCAGCGCTGGCTTTGCGATCCGCCGCGCGAGCGCGGATGGCACTGGCGGGGCATGCTGCTGAAAGTCGGCTGCTGGACTGTCTATCTGAAGGGATTGATCCTCGCGCTGCTCGGCATCGCCGTGCCGTACATCCCGACCGCGAAGTCGCGCCAGACCAGCAATTTCTGGCGACTGGCGGCCGTTCCGCTCACAATAACTGTTGCGTCTCTGGCCACCCTCGCCGCTCTCTTCGTCCGAAGGTTCTATCTGATGCCGGAAGCGGAAGTGCGGATCACCACCGAGGTCGCCGCGGGCATGGCCGGATTCCTGATGATCAACGTCGCATTCATGAGCGGGCGCTTGTACGCCGCGTGGAAGGACCGGGCGCGATGACGGCGCGGCGGTATCAGGTCGCGTTTTTCGCGCTCGGGTGGCTGCTGTTGATCGGCTTCGCAATGCAGCGCGGCCTCAACGGATTTTTCGGCAGAGCCCTCGGCGCGGTGCAGGGAAGCGTCGCCTCGCTCGGCCAGTCGCTGTCCGATCGCGAGGCCGGAGCGCGGGGACATCTGCAATCGCACGCGCGGCGGGACGACATCGCGCGCGCCTATCCCGCCCTCGGCGCCGCCGCGCTGCGCAATCCGCCGCGGATGTTATGGGGCGCCTACGACGGCGCGCTCCCCGAGTCCTTCACCGGCGTCACCGCACTGGAGAGCCGCACCGGCGAGCCCTTCGCCATCGTCTCGTTTTATCAAGCCTGGGGCGATCGTCCCGACGAGTCGGACTTCCCGCTGCGCGCCGTCTCCACCATCGACCGGCTGGGATCGATTCCGATGATTACCTGGGAGCCGTGGGTGAAGGATTTCGATCCCGAGCTGCGTCCGAATCTGCCGAAGCCGGCCGAGCGCGAGTACGCCAGCCTGGCCGCGATCGCGCGCGGCGATTACGACTTCTACGTCACCCGCTGGGCCTCCGAGGCCGCGCGGTACGGCAAGCCGCTCTACCTCCGCTTCGCGCACGAGATGAACGACCCCTACCGTTATCCGTGGGGGCCGCAGAACGGCAACCGCCCTGACGACTTCATCGCCGCATGGAAGCACGTGCATCTCATCTTCCAGAAGATGAACGCCACGAACGTGCTGTGGGTCTGGTCGCCGCACATCTCCATGCCGTGGTTCGAGTACTACTACCCCGGCGACGAGTGGGTCGACTGGATCGGTACCGGCATTCTCAACTACGGCGACACCGCGCCGTGGTCGCGCTGGTGGACGTTTCACCAGATCATCGAGAAGGCCTATCCCGCGCTCATCAAACTGCACAAGCCGATCATGATCACGGAGTTCGGCAGCGTCACCAGCGGCGGCGATGCCGGCCAGTGGTACACGCAGGCCCTCCGTGACGCGCACGAAAAGTACGGCGCCATTCGCTCCATCATTTTTTTCAACCAGACGCACGACACCACACTCTCTACGACGCCGCTGAACTGGAGTCCGCTGCAGGATGTGCGGGCGACGCGCGCTGTCGCCGCGGCGATGCAGACGACGGATCGGGTGGCGCGGCGATGAAACGCCTGCTCTCGCTCTCACTGTTCTTCATCGCCGCCGGCGCCGCGGCGGCCGGCATCACAGGCACGGTGACGAACGAAACCGGCGCGCCACTCGCAGCGATGACCGTCACCGCCTACCAGGCCGACGGGACACTCGCCGCAACCGCAACGACCAGCGCGTCAGGAACCTATGCGATGACGCTGTTCGGCGGACAGTATCGCGTGCTCGCGTACGACCCGAGCGGCGCGTACGCGACCTCGTTCTATTCGGATGCGGAGTCGTTCGAGACGTCGAAGGTGCTGCAGCTGACGTCGATCCTCACCGCCACGAACATCAATTTCCGCCTCGTGCACGCTGGATTCGCCGTTGGCCACGTCTCCGGACCGTCGGGCGCCGGCCTGGCCAACATGACCGTCACCGCCTACAACCTCTCCGGCACGCGCCGCGGATTCACGACCACCAATGCCACCGGAAGCTTCACGCTGGCGCTCCCGCCGGGCAGCTACAAGATTGCGGCGTTCGACGAGGCGCTGACGTTCGCCACGACGTTCTTCGACAACACCACGTCGTTCGATGCCGCAGCAGCCGTTTCGATTTCCACGAATGCCTCGGCCATCACGAACCTGCAGCTCCCGCTGGCCGCGAAGCTCAGCGGTCTCGTAAGTGATCGAACCACCCACACGCCGATCGCCAACGTCCGCGTGACTGTCTACGCGAGCGACGGCAGCATCTCGGCGCGAGCGTTCACCGGCAGCGACGGCCGCTACGCCCTGGCCGCGCGGCCCGGCGGTTTGCGCGTCGTGGCCGACGATCCTTCCGGCAATTACGCGACAACGTACGTGCCGGATGCCGAGTCGTTCTCGGCCGAATCGCCGGTTGCTGCCGCCACGGGCCAGAGCGTGACGATCGACGCCACGATGGCACTGGCCGGCCACCTCGCCGGCCGAGTGGCCGATCGCGTTTCCGGTGCGCCGCTCGCCGGAATCACCGCCGTTGCCTACAACGCCGACGGCACGACCCGCGCGTTCGCCACATCCGATACCACCGGCGCGTTTTCGATCGTCGTACCCGCAGCGGACTACCGTCTCGGCACGTTCGACGCGGCGCTGGTTTACCTGCCGCAGTTCCACGCCAACCAGACGTCGTTCGCCGGCGCGGCCATCGTTCACGCGAACGCGCAGCAGACCATCGGCGGATTCGACTTCGCGCTGTCGAAAGGCGCCCGCGTTTCCGGACACGTCACCTCGCGCACGTTCGGCAACCCGCTCAACGCCATCACCGCCGGCGCCTACGACGTCGGCGGACGACTCATCGCTTCGGCGAATACCGACGCCTCGGGGAGCTATACGTTTCTTCTCGCCCCGGCAACGGTCAAGCTGCTCGCATTCGACAGCGCGCTCCAGTTCGCGACCGCGTACTACCTCGACGCGCCGACCTTCGATACCACGCAGTCGCTGCCGCTCGTCGAAGGGCAATCAGTCATCGCCGATTACGCCATGTCCGACGCCGGCCGGATCAGCGGCATCGTGATCGCCGAAGCGACCTTCGCACCGCTGGAAGGCATCGACGTGATCGTCTACGACCCGAACTTCCGAACGATCGTCGAAACGACCACCGACGCCGGCGGCGCCTTCCGCGTCGCCGTGCCGCCGGGCACGTATCTCATCGCCGCCGCCGACGCCACGCATCACTACACGTCAGCCTTCTACAGCAGCGGCTCGATGATCAACGTCTCCGCGCGGCAGGACGTTGGACCATTGCAGATCCGCCTCACACCCGCGGTAACGCCACCACGGCGTCACGCGGTTCGGCGGCAGGACCTGAAGCGCGGGCGTCCCGCCCGCGGTTTCGCGCGGATCTGGAAAACTGGTGCGACGCTGTGGCTTCAACTTCAGATCGCGCGAGAACGGCAGGCGGGACGCCTGCGCTCCCAGGTCAAAACTCGATTTGCGCTCCCAGCTCCACCACCCGATTCGGCGGCAGACGGAAAAACCGTGCGGCGCTTTCGGCGTTGCGCATCATCGAGGCGAATAGTTTTTCGCGCCAGGTGGTCATGCCGCTGGGGCGCGCCGTGATGATGAGCGTTTCGCGGCCGAGGAAGTAGGTCGTGTCCATCGGCGGGATGGCCACGTGATTCTCCTTGCTCACGCGCTCGAGGAGAGCCGGAATGTCAGCTTCCTCCATATAGCCGTAGCGGCAGGTGATGCGATAAATCCCCTGGCCGAGGTCTTCGACGAGAAGGCGTTCATCGTCGCGGAGATGCGAGACCTCCTCGGTCATCACCGTCAGCAGCATCACCTGTTTGTGAAGGGCTTTGTAGTGCTTGAGGCTGTGCAGCAGCGCCGGCGGAATCACACCGCCGGAACGGTGCATGAAGACCGCGGTGCCCGGAACGCGCACCGGCGGATGGCCGGCCAGCGATTTCACGAAATCCTCGGGTGACAGCGCGCCTTCGCGAAGCCGCGTATTGAGAATCTGCCGGCCGCGCCGCCACGTGGTCATGATGATGAAGACGACCGTGGCGATGAGCAGCGGGAACCAGCCGCCGTCGGCGATCTTGAAAAGGTTCGCGCCGAGGAAGGCCAGATCGCCGAACAGGAACGCCGCCGTGATCGTCGCCGCCAGCGGCACGCTCCACCCGAGGAGATCGCGCGCAACGACGTACGCGAGAACCGTGGTGATGATCATCGTCGTGCTCACGGCCACGCCGTACGCGCCGGCCAGATTCGTCGAACTGCGGAAACCGATGACCAGCGTGATCGTGGCAAACATCAGCGCCCAGTTCACCGAGGGGATGTAAACCTGCCCGATCTCCGCGCGCGAGGTATGCACGATCTCCATCCGCGGCAGGTAACCGAGCTGGATAGCCTGGCGAGTCAGCGAGAAAACGCCGGAGATGATCGCCTGCGACGCGATGACGGTGGCCATCGTCGCCAGGCCAACCAGCGGATAGAGCGCCCACTTCGGCGCGAGCAGATAGAACGGATTGTGCGCGGCTGACGGATTGCGGATCAGCAGCGCTCCCTGCCCGAAGTAGTGGAGAACGAGCGACGGGCCGACGATGCTGAACCAGTCCACCTGGATCGGCTTCTCGCCGAAGTGCCCGAGGTCGGCGTAGAGCGCTTCGCCGCCGGTCGTGACCAGGAAGACCGCGCCGAGGACGAGAAATCCATGCATTCCGTTCGCGGCGAAGAAACGGATCGCGTGCATCGGGTTGATCGCGAAGAGCACCGCCGGCTGCCAGAGGATCCCGCGGATTCCCATCAGCGCCAGCGTCGAGAACCACACCAGCATGATCGGCCCGAAGACCGCGCCGACGCCGGCCGTCCCTCGGCGCTGAAAGAAGAACAGCAGGATGAGGATGATGATCGTCAGCGGGATGACATACGGTTTGAAAAACGGCGTGGCGATCTCGAGCCCTTCGACGGCGCTGAGGACGGAGATGGCCGGCGTGATCATGCCGTCTCCGTAGAGCAGCGCCGCGCCGAAAACGCCGAGGACGATCAGCGTCGAGCGCACGGCCGCGCGGCGCGACTTGTCCATGCCGACGAGTCCCATCAGCGCCAGGATTCCGCCCTCTCCTCGGTTGTCGAAGCGCAGGACGTAGACGTGGTATTTGATCATCACCACGATCACCAGCGACCAGAAGATCAACGAGAGAACGCCAAGGACGTTGCCTGGCGTGAGCGCGACCGGATGCGCGCCGTAGAAACATTCGCGCATGGCGTACAACGGGCTGGTGCCGATGTCGCCGTAGACGATGCCGAGTGCCAGCAGCGAGAGCGACAGCAGGCGGCGACCGGTCGGTTCTTCGCGTTCGTGATGTGTCGACGCCAGACCCTCGGTCACGCCGTGTTCCCCCTGGCGCCTTGCGGCGCGACGGCGGAGTGTACGGCGCAGCGCGCGCGTCAGCTCATTAAGAATACGTAAAGGGAATCAGGCGAAACAGGGAGGCGCGGAGAGCAGCGTCATTTGATCGAACGCCGCGTCGCCGATCCGCCCTTTCCAACGCCACGAAACGCCGTCCGCGGTTTCGAGATCGAGATCGACCGGTGTCCCCTCCACCACAGAGACCGGCGTTTCCAGCGGCATGAAGGCATGCTCCCAGTTAGTCGTGCCGGCCACCTCGTTCGAAAGCTCCACGCCGGGAGCGAGCGTGGCCCGAAACCAGCCCGAGAATCCGCAGAGGAGGCCGGACCGCGCGATGGTGAAGTGTGCGCGGCCGGAGACGTCCGCGCTCGCGATCGTAGCCAGGTCGGTCGAAATCACAGTCGCAGGAGCTGCCAGGAACGCGGCGCTGTCGACGTCGGCGACATACATGACGTTCGATGCGAAGACCGCCAGCGGCGAGAGATCGAGGCCGAACTGTTCTTTCCGCCAGAATCCAACATATCGATCGAAGACCTTGGGAACCTCGATCGGAACGACATCGAGATCGATGCGTTGCGGAATGATCGCCGCGCCGGGCCGCAGCAGCCGGGCACGCGCATCGATGACACTGCCGAGAATGCGCTCGTTGAAGCCGAATGCTCCGAGGGTCTCGGTCACCAGAACGTCGGCCGGCTCCGGCAGCTCGACCTTCGTCGAGTGCTCGTGAATGACTTCGATGCGATCGGAATAGCCCAGCTGCCGCGTGAGAAACGCCGCCAGATCGGCGCTGTGCGTTGCATCGACGGCGAACACGCGGCGCGCACCGGCTTCGCAGGCGAAGAACGACAGGATCCCGGAGCCGGTGCCGAGGTCGAGGACGACGCTGCCGGGAGTGACCAGCTGGCGGATGGCCTCGCGAAAGGCATTGGTGCGGGTCTGGTCGAGGAGAAGCCCCCGATGCACGTCGAGCACGATGAAAGAGTAGCAGCCCTGGGAGCGCGGACGTCTCGTCCGCCGTGCTTGGCAGAATCCTGCTCCACGGCGGGCGGGACGCCCGCGCTCCCAGGCCGATACAATCGCTGCGAATGTTCGCGCTCCTCGGCTTCTACGCCTTTGCCATCGGCGCGATCGTCGGCAGCTTTCTCAACGTCGTCATCCATCGCTATCCGCGCGAGGAGTCGATCGTTTTTCCGGGGAGCCACTGCCCGCACTGCAACGCGCCCATCCGCTGGTACGACAACATCCCCATCCTCAGTTTTGCCATCCTTCGCGGGCGTTGCCGCGGGTGCGGCGAAGGGATCGCCTGGCGCTATCCGCTGGTGGAACTGGCCAACGCGCTCTTCTACCTGGCCACGTTTCTCTATACCGGGCCGGCGGTCGCCTTCGTGGTCGTGGCGGCGATCATCTCGATGACGATCGTCCTGATCTACATCGACGCCGACATCCAGATCCTCCCCGACGTCATCGACATCCCCGGCATCGCCATCGGCCTCGGCGCCGCGGCGCTCGGCATCGGGATGCTGAACCCCGGACTGACGCTGGCTGACTCGCTCGTCGACTCGCTGGCTGGCGCGATCCTCGGCGCGGTGATCCTGCTGACGATCATCGGCACGTACTGGCTGATCCGGCGCACCGAGGGGATGGGATTGGGCGACGTAAAAATGCTGGCCATGATCGGCGCGGTCACCGGATGGCGGACCATTCCCGGCGTGCTGCTGCTGGCCGCCGTAACCGGCGCGCTCATCAGCGTGCCGGCCGCGCTTCGCAGCGGGCGCGGGATGCAGGCAGCGCTGCCGTTCGGCATTTTTCTCGGCATCGCCTTTTTGGCCGCGCTCTTCTTCGGCCATACACTCTCGGAATGGTACTTTTCGCTCATGCTCCGCTGACCCGAGTCGGGTTCCGGCGGGACTTGAGACTCTTCCTCAGCGGTCTGGTCGGCTTCCTGGTCGTCCTGATCTTCATCCTCCTTCTTCTGATGCGATCGAACCTCGCGCGCACTGAGGAGTCGGTCGCGCAATCGCATCAGATGGTGGCGGATGTCGCCGCCGAAACGGTGAACCGCACCACGCCCGCGGAGCTCAGCACGCAGCTGCTCGTTCTGCGCGGCCGTTTCAACATCGCCGGCATCGGCTTCGCCGGACGCGACGGCCGGAAGATCGAGTCGGGAGCAAGCACCGGCGACTTCGACGTCGTCACGCGGCTGGCAGGTCCGGGCACGCTCACCATCCGCTTTGATGCATCGAGCCGCCGCGCGGCATGGCGCGGCTATCTGATCACCGCCGGCATCTGCATCGCCGCGGCCAGCCTCGGCCTCGCGCTTCTTCTCTTTTACCTGCCGCGTATCACGCGTCCCATCGAACTGATGCTCGACGATGCCCGTGCGCTCGGCACCGGCGCCGGCGACCAGGAAGAGACCACGTATCTGATCGAGACCTTCCGTAATTCCATTGCCACGCTCAAGTATCAGGAGGAGGAGCTGAAGCGCCTGCACGAGCGCGAGAAAACGCGCGCCGATGATCTCGAACGCGTCACCGCCGCGCTCACGCGCAACCTCACCTCGGGATTCATCGCCGTCGATGCCGCCGGAGCCATCGTCGACATCAACGCCGCCGGCCGCGAGATCCTCGGGCTCGATCCCGCGGAGCCGGTGACCGGTCGCGCGCTGGCCGACGCCATTCCGATGCGGGCATCCGCGAGCGCGCTGGCCAGCGCCTTCGCCCAGCGCGAAGCGCGGTCGCGGATGGAGATCGAAGATGTGAATCCGGTCACTGGCGAGCCGGTCACGATCGGTCTGACCACCGTGCCGCTCCACACCGAGTCCGACGCTTTTCTCGGTTTCCTGGCGCTCTTCACCGACCTGACGCCGATCCGCAGTCTCGAGGCGCGCGTGCAGGACATGACCACGCTGGCGCAGCTCGGCGAAATCTCCGCCGGCATCGCCCACGAGTTCCGCAATTCGCTCCACACGATCCTCGGCTACATGAAGCTGGCCCGCAAAGGCGGCATCGACAGCACGGCCGAGGAGCGGCTGCAGAGCGCGGAGCGCGAGGCCGCGCTGCTGCTGCAGGCCATCGAACGGCTGCTCGCGTTCGCCAGGCCGGTGGAGCTCAACGCCGAGCGGATCGACCTCCGTGCGCTGATCGCCGAACAGATCGCGCAGCTGGACGAGATCGGCGGCGATGTCGCCGTCTCGCTGCACGGTCCGCCGGTCGTGATCCAGGGAGATCGCGTGCTCCTCAGCCGCGCGCTGGAGAACCTGCTGCGCAATGCCGCCGATGCCGTGCGGCAGAACGGCGGCGGATCGATCACCGTAACGCTGCGCGAGGAGCCGCTGCCGTCGGTGACCATCGCCGACACCGGCGTCGGATTCGATCTCGCCGACGTCCCGCGTTTCTTTCTCCCGTTCCAGTCGGGCAAGCCGAACGGTTTCGGGATGGGGCTGCCGCTGGCGAAGAAGATCGTGCTGCTGCACGGCGGGACGCTGCGCCTCACCGGCGAAGCGGGGAAAGGGGCCGTTGCCCTCATCGAATTCGGCGGACAACGTGGGTCGGACTCTCCAGTCCGGCCAGCCGGGTTAGAGAACCCGGCCCACGTGTGATCTGTTACCTTATGTATCACTCTCGCGCAATCGCGGCGCGTTCGCGCGACCGGAGAAACCGAGAAAGTCGTTGTTCCTCAGACAGTTAACTGCGATTCGCGTGCGTGGCACCCGGCTCGCTTAAGGGAGGCGCCAATGCGCACGCGGAAATCCCCCCATCAAGCCGGATACTCACTCGCCGAACTGCTGACCGTCGTCGCCATCGTCGGGATTCTGGCCCTGGTGACGGTCCCGAACTTCATGACCTACATGCAGTCGAACAAGATGAAGGTCGCGCTGCGGAACTTCACCTCCGACATGCGCACGATGCGCCAGATGTCGATCTCGCAGGGACTGCAGACGCGCATCACCTTCACACCGGGCGCCACGAATACACCGGCCTCGCGCGCCTACGACTTCTGGTTGGGAAACAGCAATTTCAACTCGACCACCTGGACGCCGCTCACGCAGCAGGACCCGACCAGGAAAGCGCTGCTGAAGGGCTTCACCCGGCACACCGAGGACATCGCGTACTTCCCGACCACCGGCCAGACCTTCGATTCGGTGAGCGGTGTTTACAGCATCGTCTTCTTTCCGGACGGCCACGTCGGTCTGCCGGCCAACACCACGACGGCGGCGGTCATGCTGAAAACCGACCTCAAGATTCCGAAGCCGCTCTACCAGATCGACGTCTCGCCAAGTGGCCGCGTCTTCGCGCACTAAGGAAAAAACAGCGATGAAAACCCGTCAGCACGGCTACAGCCTGGTCGAAGTCCTGATCGCAATGGCCATTACGAGCGTCGTCCTGCTCACCGTGGTCACGCTCTTCTACATGGGACGAAAAAACGTCTATAGCGGCAAACAGATGACGGTCGCCGCGGCGTCGGGAACGCAGATCCTGGAAGACCTTTCCACGATGACCGCGGGTGACATCGTCACCAACTTCAACCTCTCCGACGCCAACGCCCTCAGCACGATCACCTTACCCAATGTCCTGGGCGCGCCAAACGGACAGGTTTCGTTCGACAACAGCATCGGCCGCGACTCGAGCACCTGCAGCGTGGCCACCAGCACCCCCTACACGATCACATGCCCCGACGATCCAAACGGATACATGGTCAAGTGGCTCCGCACGCTGGTCCCGCAAGGGGACAAGAACCTCATGTTGAGCAATCCCGTGGTCGGATTCGTCTTCACGCCGCGCAGCCCGACCGACGTGGCCAGGAAAGTCACTACCGCCCAGTTCATCCGGGCCCGCATTTACGTCTCGTGGCAGGAAGGTCCGACGCGCCGTCGTTATGCCTTCTTCGACACCACCAAAGTGAACCGGTAGTTCAGGAGCAGCCATGAATCGCAACGCGCGTCATCAGCAACGGGGATTCACGCTCGCCGAAATCCTCGTCACCACGGCGATTTTCGCCATCATCATGATCGCTGCTCTCACGGTCTACGATAAGAGCAACAAAGTCTTCCGCTCGGGCACCGAGTCGGCGGACCTGCAACAGAGCACCCGCATCGGATTCGACAAACTGGTCGCCGATCTGCGCATGGCCGGCTTCGATTACAACCGCGGAGGAAATCCCACCGGCACCGGCCAGTTCCCGCAGCCTGACGAACAGATCGAATATGCCGGCAAGAACGCCATCGTTTTCCGAAGCAACTTCAATTACAACGTCGCCTCGGCCACAGGAAACGGCCTCGAGCCCGCATTTACGCCTGTCGATCCCGCTACCGGCTCACCAATCTTTCCCTTTGTGACCACGAGCAACGACGAGATCGTCGCCTATGTCCTGCGGTCGGCCGATGCCACCAAGAACACCAGTTCGATCTCTTTCTACCTCGACAAGGACAGACCGAGAAGTGCCTATCCGGGAGGTTCCGCGGAGTCATTGGTCAAGATCAGCAGCACGCTCTGCGCGAGCTGCGGAATCGACACGACGAATGACAATCCTCCCTACACGCTCTACAGGATGACGATGTCGGACATCTTGAACCGCGTTCCTGGCACGCCGGTCGCCGAAAACATCCGCAGCCTGACGTTCTTCTATTACACCGACGCCAATGGCGTAAACGTTCTCAAGAACAGCGACGGACCGCCCGCGACGGACATCGTCAATACGCGTGATGCGGATGGCTCCACGTCGACGCCGGCCACCGCCACGTTCGTCAATCAGGACGGCACGACCACGACGCTCAATACGGGCGCGATCGGCGGCGCCGGACAATACGACCCGGCCAGCCCTGGCACGGCCGCCAATTACACCGATCGCAGCTCGCGCACGACGATTCAATCCGTTCGGGTGAGCCTCGTCGGTCTGAATGCAAACCCGGACGCCGGCTACTCCCAGAAAACTGAGACCATCGCACGCATCAAGAATTACAAGCAGTACCAGCTGTCAGCGCTGGTGGTTCCGCGAAATCTTGGACTGACGGGCTTCCCGGAACCGAGCAACGTCGTTCCTTCTCCGCCCACCATCACCGGAATCTGCACTGCGGCCTGCGCCGCGCCGGTGATCTGCTGGACAGCACCCACCGGGGGCGGGCCGGTCGAGCAGTATCGAATCGAATGGGATTCGAATCCCAATGGTTCGTTTACGAGCTCGCTGACGATTACCGACCCCACGGCCACGAGCGCGACCATTCAGGACATTGGATTGATCGATCCCTCGGTCACCTGGTTCTACCACATCCTCGCTCAGAACGAGAACGGTACGAGCCTGCCCAGCCAGCCTATGTCGGTGCAGCCCAAGAATTCGACCAAACCGATGCCGCCCACGTTTGGCGTGAATCCCGTAACCACGCCGACGAACTATGGCTTGACTCTCGGCTGGACGTCACCAGCTACCAATGATCCTTCCGTGGCCTCGTCGACCTGCACGGGCTCCGGTTGCAGTACCGATGCGACAGCCATTCCCCCGCAGGAGCTGATCCATTACCGCATCTATCGCGGTCTGACGGCCAATTTCGATCCGTCGGTCGCGGGCCAGAGCGTTACTGTTCTGACCACAGGCAGCGGAACTCAGCCGGCAACGACACCAGGCTCGCCGACGACCTGGGAAGACTCCCCCACGAAGTCCGCCTTCCCCCCGGGCACCTGCGTTCAGTACTTCTACCGGGTCCAGGCCGCCGACCGCTGCATTCTGAGTAACGCGTACAACACGAGCAACAACCTCAACGACTCACTCAGCAAAATGGCGCCGCCTGTTGCCCAGGCCACAACGATCACGGGCACCGCCGCGGATAATCCTTCGGCGCAGGCCGTCGCTCCGCCCGATCTCAAGGTGAACACGGTCACCTCGGCCTGTCCGGCACCGCTCACCTCGAACTGCAAGATCGACCTCACCTGGTCGAAAGTCACCTCGGACACGGCCGGTGCCGCGATCGGCGTAGATCGCTACCGCATCACCCGTTATCGCAAGAAACAGACGGACACGACGTTCGCGCTCGATACGACGTTCAATGCGACGGGCAGTCTCGACGTAAAGGGATACTCCCAGACCAATACCGGAATCATTGGCTACAGCGACGTCAGTGCTCCGAGCTTCGACGTAACGGACGGCAATCTTTGGTACTACGAGTACAAGGTCGCGGCAGACGACTGCAGGCTCGGATTAATCTCCCCGCCGGCAGATTTCCCAACGCCATGCGCCTCGAGCCCGATCATCGTTCAGTTCGGGGCTACCAATGGCAGCGACAGTGCTGACACACCGTCAAACGCATGGATCATGAACGCGGGCGACACGATCTCCGCCAATCCGCCGGTCGGGCTGACCCTCGCAAGCGTGACCTTTGCGGTAACCGCGTTTCCCTCGGGGGCAGTGGTCGATTCCCCTCCCCCCGACACCGTTGCTCCGTTTACCTACACATGGTCGGATCGCTCCGATGGCCAGGTCTATCAGGTCAGAATCACCAGCGTCACCAACAGCGGCTGCACCGAGGTTCATGTGAAGTATGTTCAGGATCAGCAGGCCGCTCCCTGCTCCTTCCCCAACCGGTCGCTTGTCGCGAACTCAGCGGCGAAGGCTGGTTCGATCACGACGTTGAGCCAGTCCTACACCATTACCAACAACGGCGCTGATCCGATGCAGGTCGCATCCAAACCGATCAAAGTGACTTGGGCCATTCCCGCAGGCGATTCGGATCACGACGACATGGTCATGACCGCGATTGCCTACACAACGACCACGGACAACTTCACCGGCGTCGGGCCGGGTACCGTGACCCGCTCTATCCCTTCCAGTATTACCAACATTGCTCCAGGGGCATCGTTGACAATCACCCTCCGGTGGCAGTTCAAGAAAACCGACAATACATTCACCGGGCAGCAGCTGGGCAAGGTCTGTCTCGACTATGCCATCGCCAGTGAGCCGGGCATCACGAAGCACTGCAACCTGGTTGGCCAGAGCGCCACGACCAACAACCCGAACTCGTGCGATTAGGAGCTCTGTCATGAAACGAATCCAGCGTAAGAAACGACTCCTTCGCAAAGATCGCGGTTCCGCGCTTCTTGTGAGCCTGATGGTCATCGTCGGACTCTCGTTGCTCGGTCTCGGATTTGTGGCCATTTCCGAGACGGAGACCGCCATTGCCAAGAATCAGTTGTCGACGGTACAGACCCAGGCAGTGGCCGAGGCGGGAGCGAAACTCGTCGTCGAATGGTTTCAGGATCCGGTATGGGGGCAGAACAACGCCGGCCTGCCGTCAAATGACGGCGCCGTCAACGCCAACCTCGCGGCGATCAAGACCCGCCGCGTCTCCGGTCCCGATTCCGGTGTTTACCGGCCGGACTCGCAGCTCCGCCTGCTGGATAAACCGTATCGTCCGCAATTCACCAATCGCTTTTATGGCGACGAGAATTCGGCCGATCTGATCATCAATCGCACCACCGACGCCACCACCATCGACAATTTCAACAACGCCCTTCTCGGTGCGAACGCGGAAGACAAGCGCGATGGTGAGGTCACTGAGATCAAGATTTTCGCACCGCCAATCGTAGGAGGAACTCTGACGCGGAACGGTACGGCAACCAATGCCGACGGAACGCCGCAACAGTTCTGGGTGGGCGGCCAGCGATTTGGCGTGGCCACGATCAAAGTCACTGCCACGGCCTTTCGCGATCGGACACTGACCGGCGCCGCCAAGATCGCGCCGGGAAACGTTCTCGGCACTCATAGCGTGCGGCTGGTGGTCGGCGAACTGCCTCTCCCCATCCCCGGCGGCCCGATTCAAAGTAATACGTCGATCTCCTTCGGCGGCGATTTCATCGTCCATTGGGGGAATGAGACGTCGACAGGCACCCTCGACAACAAACGGAATCCCAGCTCGATCCCGTGGGCCAATGCCTATGAGCGGCCTCATTTCGAGCATGGCTATGAATACGGCAGGAGCATCTCGCAGGTGATCATCACCTCGGGCGGGTCAGGCTACGCTGCACCACCCACTGTAACGATTATGCCCGGCAATCAGCTTGCAACCGCTACGGTCAGCGGCGGCGCCGTTACCGGAGTAGTTCTTGGTAACCCTAGACTGACGATCTACTCGACGTCGGGCGCTCCGCCGACCGTAACCTTCACCGGCGGCGGCGGAGTGGGTGCGTCCGCCCAGGCCGTTATTGGTGCCGAGGCCTGGCCGGCGACGGGAGCCACGTTCGATACTCTGAATTACTTCAATGAGCTGCTGGGGAAAACGTTCGAAGACCCATGGTTCGGATCGCGCTCCGTTGGAGACAATCTCGCCGACGGCGCCACGGCCGGCGGCGTGAACCCGCAGTGTTATCCATATGCGTTTACGAACGACGAAGAGTCGGCCTCCAATGCCACATACTTCTTTCAATGGCAATCCGTGAACACGTACCCGTGGCAGAAGAAGGTGGTTTTCCCGGCGATTCTGTACGATTTCTGGAAGAAGATCGCTTCACAGGGCCGTGGATCGAAGGGAATCTATTACTTTTCATTCGATAAGGCCGCTGGAAGCGGATACAAGAAGAGCGGAAGCGGAGCGACGAGGGACATGGCGTACTGGGCCAACTCCCTCAAAACGGGACCAGGCGCACAACTCGGACCGGGCGTCTTCTTTTTCGACACCGTCGATGGGGTCAATCCGCAGAAGCTTACCGGCGGCGCGCGCGCGGCGCAGTTGACTCCGGCGGAATCGTGGAACCGCTCGGACTTCAACGCCGACTTCCTCATGGAGGGTTTCGTCTACGCCAACAATAGCCAATGGGGAACGCAGGGCGTGGGCGGCGCCGAAACCACCGTGCACGCGAATTATCCCGGCGAGCCGTATCGCGACATCGGCTATCCGGTCTGGAACGCCGGTCTAGGCGCATGGGATACCACTTGTGCCGGTCTGATTTGCCGTAAAGGCGCCGGCGATGGCAGCTTCAGCTACCAGGACCTCAATGGCAATAATCGCTTTGACGTCGTTACCATGCCGGCTCCTGCCTGGATTTCCAACGATCCGGGAGTGGTGAACCACGCCGCGGCGGCGACCTACATTCCGAAAGTGTGGAAGAGTCCCGCGCAGGCCACGGCGGACTACGGCGCTCCCTGCACCGTTCCCGCGGCCTCCTACGACGGCACCAATCCCGCCGCCACCGATTGCTCGGAGCCTCATGAGCCGTACCTGAATCTTCAATATACGAATAATGCAACAGCCAGCGTCACCATTGGTTGGGAGCCGAATCCAACCCAGACATTCCTCAAGAAAGCGCCGGGCGTAACCTGTACCTCTGCGTCATCCCAGGCCGATTGCACCTCGAACGCCTATGACCTGGACGGCGCGATGGCCGACATCGACGTCATTCTCGACGGAATCTTCTACAACGAAGGCGACTACAACTCGACCGGCAACTCCGCCTTTTACGGCTCACTGCTGATCCAGGGCAACGTCTCCGGAACCGGCACGCCCGACATCTGGTTCGACGAGAAGCTGATCAAAGGCTCGTGGGCGCCCCCCAACATGCCTCGGGTCATCATCTACAACATGCAGACCGACGAGGAACAGCAGTAACGGGCGCCGCGGAGCGGCTATAGAAGGTAGCCAGGGGTGGGAGCGAAGCGATCACCCCTGGAAAGAAGCACAAGTAAATCGTGCCGCGTCAGCGGCACCGGAATCTGTGGCCTCATTTCCGGTGCCGCTGACGCGGCGCAATTCGGGGACCCTCAGAACCAGGGGTGATCGCTTCGCTTATCACCCCTGGCTACCTTCCGATGCCGCTCCGCGGCGTGAGCTAATGTCCCTCAAACCGAACGGCGAAGACCCGGGAGCGTGACCGCAGCCGGAACGCCCACGCTCCCGGGAGTTGCCGCCGCAGTCTTGATCTCCGTGATGACCGCCGTCGTCAGCACGACATCCGTCGCGGTTTCCGATGACTCGTCGTCCGCGGCCGGATGCTTCTTCAGCCACTTCTTCGAATACATCTCGTGATCCGCGGCCGCGAGCAATTGCTCGACCGTCGCCTGCGCGAGGAGCGACGAGCAGGCGATGCCGATGGTGACGCCCACCTTCAGGATCGACTTGCCGGCAATCCACTGCAGCTCCGAGATCTCCGTACCGAGCCGTTCGGCAACCGCCGCCGTCTCCTCGATCGTGAGGTTATGGACCAGCAGCACGAACTCATCGCCGCCGTAGCGGGCGATGATGTCGTCGTTCCGGGTCCTCCGCAGAAACAGCGCGCCGATATCCTTCAGCACGCGGTCGCCCATGAGGTGTCCGAACTGATCGTTGATCACCTTGAAATCGTCGATGTCGAAGAGCACCAGTCCGATGTTCTCGCCGGCCGCCAGGTGACGCTCGGCCTGTTCGAAGAAGTACCGGCGCGTGGCCACGCGGGTCAGCTCGTCGTGGTTGGCGATGTCGCGCCACTCGCGGGCGTCGGCATCGAGCGCGCGGTGGCGCGTCAGGATCCGCCGCGCCGCCGCCACTTTCGCCGTCACCTCCACCTCGGTGCAACCCTTGGCCAGGAAATCGTCGTATCCGAGGGTGAGGGCGGTGACCTTGACGGAAAGCTCGTCGTGTGCGGTGAGCATCACCGCGTACAGATCGCGCGTTTCCTCCTCGGCGCGGACCTCGGCGATCAGCTCCAGCCCGTCCTTGCGCGGCATCTCGAAATCGGCGATGAGCAGATCGAACCGGCCCGCGCGAAGAGCCGCCAGCGCCTCCTCGCCGTCGGCCGCCGTGGTCACGATCAGGCCGAGCTTCCGCGCGATCGAGGCCAGCCAGAAGGAGAAGTTCTCGTCGTCTTCGACGATGAGCACGCGGGTCTGATCCCCGATCGATTCGGGAGGGGAGTCACTTCGTCGACGGAGGGGCGAGGTCACGTGGCTGGAAGAAGCATTCAAGTTAAGAGCCATTCGCTGTCGCTGGCGTGACCGGGGTCACACGATCGGGCGCTCCAACATCAGCCCGATCAACGAGAATCACGGAATCCGTCCCCACCCCACCCCGTTGTAAGCAGCCTGCCCGGTTTTCGGAACGTTTCACGGCGTCGCCCGTCGTAGAGGCAGGCCACGGAACATTCACAATGCCTGAATTTATTGTCAGAGTCGGCACGCCCGACGGAACCATCACCGAACGCCACGTGCAGGCCATCAGCGTCCGCGCGGCGGAAGAGGAGCTTCGCCAGCAGGGGATGCACGTCTTCGACGCCAAACGCGGGAGCATGCACCTGCGCGATCTCATCCCCCGCGGCCGGAAAATCATCTCCACGGAAATGTTCCTGCTCTTCAACCAGGAGCTGCTGGCGCTGGTCAAAGCAGGCCTGCCGATCCTGCAATCGTTCGACATCATGCTGGAGCGGCAGAAGAACCTCCGCTTCAAGGAAGTGCTCACAGACGTCCGCGAGAAACTGAAGTCGGGCATCGCACTTTCCGACGCCTTCGCCGCATACGGCGACGCCTTCCCTCCCATCTACTCCACCTCGCTCCGCGCCGGCGAACGCTCCGGCGATCTCGAAGGCGTCCTGCGCCGCTTTCTGCGCTACCAGAAGATCATCGTCAACCTGCGCAAGCGGGTCATCGGCGCGATGATCTACCCGACGGTGCTGATCATTCTCTCCGTCGGCATGGTCTTCGTCATGCTGACGAAAGTCATCCCCAAGTTCGCCGAATTCTACGAAGGCTTCGGCGCCGAGCTGCCGTGGTTCACCACCTTGATGATCGGCGTCTCCAAGACTCTGAACACCAACCTCCCCATCCTTCTGATCGTTCTGGTCGGAGGATTCTTTCTTTTCCGGCGCTGGATTCGCGGCGGCGGCCGGATCGTGTGGGACCGGATGAAACTGCGCATGCCGCTGGCCGGCGGCATCCTGCATCGTTTCGCCATCATGCAGTTCACGCAATCGCTGGGAACGCTTCTGTCCGGCGGCACGCCGATGGTTCCGGCGATCGAGATCGCATCCCAGTCCGTCACCAACCAATCGATCTCGTCGAAGATCTTCGGCATCGTGCAGAACGTGCGCGAGGGCGAGCCACTGTGGCGCTCGCTTGAAAACACCGCCGCCATGAGCGATCTGGCCGTCGAAATGATCAAAGTCGGCGAGTCGACCGGCGCCCTCACGGAAATGCTCGGAAATGTCAGCGAGTTCTACGACGAGGAAATCGAATCGAGACTGACGCGGATGGTGTCGGCGATCGAGCCGCTCATCCTCGTATTCATGGGCGTCGTCATCGCCATCCTGCTCTACGCGTTCTATCTCCCCCTGTTCCAGCTGAGCAACGTCGCCCAATAAGAGACACCAATGGCTGCCGATCCACGCACGATCCTCTACAAGAATGCCGACCCCACCGGCGAAGCCGCGCGCGCGCAGCGGATGGCCGATCAATACGGTTTCGACTACGTGAACCTGGAGCACTTCCAGGTCGATCACCAGCTCTTCAAGGACATCCCGCTCGAGCTGATGATCCGCTACCAGTTCCTGCCGGAGAAGCGCGAGAACGGCCACATCGCCGTCGTCGTCGGCGATCCCACCGACGTACTCAAGCTCGACGAGCTGGAGCTCCTCCTCGGCGCTCCGCTCAAGGTCAAAGTGGCCTCGCCCGCAGCCATCCGCGACAAGCTGCAGAAGTCCGAATCGACCCAGCGCGTCCTCGACGAAGCCACCGAAGGTTTCCGCATGACCCTGGTCGGCGAGGATGAAGAAGGCGAAGAGACGCTGACCATCGACTCGATCACGCAGCAGGAGTCGTCGCCGATCATCAAGCTGGTCGACTCCATCGTCTTCAACGCCATCCAGCGCCGGGCCTCGGACATTCACATCGAGACCCGCGACAACGAGGTCGTGGTCAAGTACCGCATCGACGGCGTGCTCTACGAAGCGCTCGAGCCGATCGACAAGCGCCACCACAGCACCATCATTTCGCGCATCAAGGTCATGTCCGAGCTCGACATCGCCGAGAAGCGCGTGCCGCAGGACGGCCGCTTCAAGCTGCGCATCACCGGACGCACCATCGACTTCCGCGTCTCCATCGTCCCCACCGCGCACGGCGAGGACTCGGTCATCCGTATTCTCGACAAGGAGTCGATGAACTCCGACTTCAAGAGCCTCCGTCTCGACGTCCTCGGCTTCGATGACGAGATGCTGGTCAAGTTCCGCAAGTTCATCAAAGAGCCGTACGGCATGGTGCTGGTCACCGGCCCGACCGGCTCGGGCAAGACCACCACGCTCTACGCCGCGCTCTCCGAGATCCAAACCTCGGAAGACAAGATCATCACCATCGAGGATCCGGTCGAATACCAGCTCCGCGGCATCACCCAGATCCCGGTCAACGAGAAAAAGGGACTGACCTTCGCCCGCGGCTTGCGCGCCATCCTCCGCCACGACCCCGACAAGGTCATGGTCGGCGAGATCCGCGACGAGGAGACGGCCGCCATCGCCGTGCAGTCCGCCCTCACCGGCCACCTCGTCTTCACCACCGTTCACGCCAACAACGTCGTCGACGTTCTCGGACGCTTCCTGAACATGAAGGTCGATCTCTACAACTTCGTCTCGGCGCTCAACTGCGTCCTGGCGCAGCGGCTGGTGCGCAAGATCTGCGACTCCTGCCGGCACGAGGTCACCTATCCCGACGCCTTCATCGCCGAATCGGGACTCGATCCGAAAGAGTTCAAGGGCAAGAAATTCTCGGAAGGCTCCGGCTGCATCGACTGCAACGGCACCGGTTTTCACGGCCGGGCCGCGATCTCGGAACTTCTCGACCTCTCCGACCGTATCCGGACCATGATTCTCGACCGGCGCCCGGCCTCGGAGATCAAGAAAGCTGCGAAAGAAGAAGGAATGCTGTTCCTCCGCGAATCGGCGCTCCGGAAAGTGATGAACGGACAGACCACGTTGCGCGAGATCAACAAGGTCACCTTCGTAGAGTGATATGGCGCGTTCCTTTCCACCTGATGTCGTCGTCCTCGACAGCGATTCTCTGATCCACGCCCGCGTCGGCCGCGGACGGAAGGCGATGCAGATCCTGCAGGCGAAGAGCTATCCGCTGCGCGACGACGTGTTCGTGCCCGGCGTGGTCACGCCGCAACTGCAGAACGAAGCGCTGTTCGCCGAGGTGCTGCGCCGCATGAAGCTCGAAACCGGCAAGTGGGACAAGGTCTCCATCCTTCTCCCCGACTCCTGGTTCCGCATGAACATCATCGAGCTGCAGGCGCTCCCCGAGCGCGCGCACGAAGCGGCGGAAGTGATCCGCTGGAGTCTGCGCCGCACCATGCCTATCGATCCCTCGGCATTACGGATGGCGTACGAAGTGCTGAGCCGCACGCCGCCGAAAGTCCTGGCGGTCAGCGCCGTCGAGGAAACGCTCGCAGCGATCGAGCGGCTCTTCGAAGCGGCCGGCATCGAGGTCATCCTCATCGAGCCGGCGGGCCTCAACATCTGGAACGCCGTCACCGCACGCGAAGCGGTCACCACGCGCGATCGCATCTTCTTCTACATCCGTCAAAACGACTTCACCACGGCCCTCTTCCGAGGAGGCGTGCCGCTGTTCATTCGTTCGCGCAATTTGAATGGGCATCGCACGCTGCAGCAGGAGATCAAACTCTCCGCGACCTACCTGCGCGACAGCATGCAGACGACCTCGATCGAGAGCTGCTACGTCGCCGGCAACGGCATCAACGGCGAGGTCACCTCCGCCATCGCCAGCGAATTCTCGTCGCCGGTCCGCAAGGTCACTCTCAGCAACGTCGCCGAAGAGCCCTCGGGTGGCGACACCTCCGGCTACGAAGCGGAGCTGACTGCGGCCACAGGAGTCTTCACAGGGTGAAACCGATCCATCTCAACCTCGCCTCGCGGCCCTTCCGCGATTACCGCCCGGTGTATGCCGTGGTCGTGGCCATGGCCCTGCTGACGGCGTTCCTGGCCCTCAACAACGTCGACACCTTTCTCCGCTACCGGACCGAGACCAAGACCACGCGCGCCAACATCGCCAAGCTCGAGCAGCAGATCGCCGATGAACAACGGCAATCCGAGACCCTGGCCCAGCGCCTGCGCGGCGTCGACCTCAAGCTCCTGGCCTCGCAGACCGAATTCGCCAACGCGCAGCTCGCCGAGCGCGCCTTCTCCTGGAGCGAGTTGCTCGACCGGCTCGAGCGCGTGCTGCCGGCAGACGTCAAGCTGCAGTCGGTGGCCCCTTCCTTCAACAAGGACGGGCTGGTTCACCTCTCCATGACCTGTATCACCAAGACCGGCGACGGCCTCACCGCCACCATCAACCGGTTCAACGGCGACGCACACTTCGCCAACGCCTTCCCGACCAACCAGACCATGTCCACCGGCGAGTACCACATCACGCTCGGTGTCGACTACAAGCCGTCCATCGCCAGGAGGGTTGAATGATCTGGCGCGAGAAGCGAGTCCTCCTGATCGTCCTCGGCCTGCTGCTGCTGGCCAACACGATCTTCTTCTTCACTTACCGGGTGCAGTACGTCAGCCGGCTCGAAGATCTCGATGCGCGTCACGAGCAGGTCACCGCGCAGCTCGACCAGGCCCGCCACGCCCGCGTCACCGCCCAGCAGCAACTGGCCGCCTACAAAAAAGTGCAGAGCGACCTGCAGGTTCTCTATAACGAGCGCTGGTCGACCGCGCTGATGCGGCTGACGGCGCTGATCGACGAAGTCCGGCGCCTGGCCGCGGCCAGCCACCTCGAGCCGCCCAGCTATCAGTTCACCACCGGCGAGAGCAAGAGCGCCACGGCCACGAACACCACCAATACCAAGGGATCGATCGGCACGACGACGGTCGAGATTGCATTCACCGTGCAGGGGACGTATGAACAGGTGCGCCGCCTCATCAATCTGCTGGAGCTCTCCGATCAGTTCGTGATCATCGACGGCATCAGCCTCAACTCCAGCGCGACGCAGGGCAGCATCGACAAGACCCTGACACTCAACATTCGACTCAAGACCTTGTTCCGCGACGCGCGCAACGCGCCCGGCGCGGCCAAACAGTTGTGATGGACTGGATGAACTGGAAAACCTGGACGACGATCGGCGTGATCCTCATCGCCGTTTTTGCCATCTACGCCTTTGCGCATGGCGACAGCGAGAGCTCGCTCGCGCCCGCGGCGCCGCGCACGCCCGCCACCGTGCAGAAAGCGCGCGCGCCGCAGGCCGCCAGCACGCCCGGCGTCCCCGTTCTGCACATGGAGTGGCTCGATACCCAGAGCGGCAGTTACAGGATCGAGCGGAACCTCTTCTCGTTCCGGGAACCGCCGCCACCGCCCCCGCAACCTCAACCCAAAGCTGCACCCCCGCCGCCCGATCAGGACAAGGACGGCATCCCCGATTTCCGCGATAACTGTCCGGCGCAGTACAACCCCGACCAGGCCGACAGCGATCACAATGGCAAGGGCGACGTCTGCGACGCCGAATGGCAGGCGTACATCAAAGCCAATCCGCCTCCGCCGCCGAAACCAGTGCCGCCGCCATTCACGATGAAGTACATCGGCACCTTCGGGCCGGCGAACAACCCGATCGCGACGTTCAACGGGAACGACGGCGAGATCGTCAACGTGCGCGTCGGCGAGATCATCGACGGCAAATTCATTCTCCGCAGCATCGGCATCGAATCGGTCGAGATCGGCTTCGTCGGCTTCCCCGCCGACGAGAAGACGCGAGTGCCGCTCGCACAGTGACTTTTGCAAAGCGATACCGTCAGAACATCAGATAAATGAGGAGGGAGCCGCGAGTCGGACGTGGGAAGTCGGAGAAAAACGCAGCATCAGTTCTCCAACTCCTCACTCCCGGCTGACGGCTCCCGAAAAACGAATGAACCAGATGAAACTCGGAATTACAGCAATGGCGTTGGCGCTCACGGTGCTCTCCTGCACCAGCTACAACGCCTTCCAGAAAGCGAAGACGGCCGAAGGGGCGAAGGATTGGGATAAGGCGGTCACCGAGTACCAGAAAGCACTCGACGTCGATCCCCAGAACTCGCTCTATCAGATCGACCTCTCGCGCGCCAAGCTGGAAGCGTCCCGCGTCCATTTCCAGAAGGGCAAATCGCTGCGCGCCTCCGCGCTCAACGCCCGAGGAGAGGACCAGACCCGGCTGATGGAGCTGGCGGCGACGGAGCTGGAACTGGTCATCAAGCTCGATCCCACCAACCAGTACGCGGCCGTCGAATACGGCAAAGCCGTCAGCGCGCTGCGCGAAGCATCGATGGCCAACCGGCCGGCCACGATCGAAGAGCTGAAGAAACGAGCCAACATCACCAAAGCCGCTCCGCCGCAGCTTAATCCGACGTCCGACCAGCCGATCTCGCTCTCGTTCCCGCACGAGACGCCGGTCAAGGAGATCTACAAAGCCCTCGGCAACGCCTTCGGCATCAACATCCTCTTCGATCAGGCCGTGAAGGATGACCGCATCGCCATCGAACTGAAGGACGTCACCGCCCAGCAGGCCCTCGAGCGCCTGATGCAGGCCGCCAATCATTTCTACAAAGCGCTCGACGAGAAGACCATCATCGTCGTCCCCGACAACCCGCAGGCCCGGCGCGACTACGAAGACCTGGTCATCCGTACCTTCTACCTATCGAACGGCGATGCCGAGCAGGTCACGAACGTCGTCCGGACCATGATCGAGGCTCGCAACGTCTTCCCGCTGAAAGCGCTCAACGCCATCACCATCCGCGATACCGCCGACAAGGTGCGCATCGCCGAAAAGATCATCGAGGCCAACGACAAGGCCAAAGCGGAAGTGGTCGTCGACGTCGAGTTGCTGCAGATCGATCTCGACAAACAGCGCGACATCGGCGCGGTCGTGAACGGACTCGGCGGCACGCTGGCCACCACCGGCTCGGTCGATGACAAGGGCAACCCCATTCCGGGAAGCCTCGACACCCTTCGCGGCATCCGCAGCGCCAACCTCGCCTTCACCATCCCGTCGATCGCCTACAACCTGGTCAAGAGCGTCGGCAACACCGAAACGCTGGCCAATCCCGAGTTGCGCATCTCCGAAGGGGAGAAGGCCACGCTGCACATCGGTCAGCGCGTTCCCGTGCCGGTGACGACGTTCACCACCGGCGTGCAGAACGGAACGCTCGGAAGCCTTCCGGCGACCTCGTTCCAGTACCAGGACATCGGTATCAAGGTCTCCATGGAGCCGCGCGTCCACCACAACGGCGAAGTCACGCTGAAGCTGACCGTCGAAGTCTCCGACATCGCCGCCGCGGCCACGGCCGACGCGCCGCCGTCATTCAATACCCGCACGATCGAAGCAACCATCCGCCTCAAGGACGGCGAGACCAACTTCCTGGCCGGTCTCATTCAACAGACCGATCTGACCTCGAGCCAGAAGACACCGTTCCTCGGCGACATCCCCATCCTGGGCCGGCTCTTCACCAAGGACCACTCCACCCGGCATCGCACCGACCTGATGCTGACCATGACCCCGCACATCATCCGCATGCCGGACATCACCGAAGACGACATGGCGCCGATGTGGGTGGGCACGCAGAGCAACCTGAGTTTCCGCGGACTTTCGCCGCGCCTGGAGTCGCAGACCACCGCCGATCCCTTCACGCCGCGCGGCACGCAGCAGTTCAACGCCACCACCGACAGCGACGGCAATCCGATTCCGCCGGCGAACCGGATCACGCCGGGCGCGGGACCGACCGACCCGTTCCGCGGCCGCAACACGGCGCCGGCGAATCCGAACGCTCCCAATCCTCCGCCGCCGCAGCCGCCACCGCAGCCTCAGAGCCAGCTTCAGACGCCGTCCACCGGAACGCCGCTGGTCGCCGAGGCGGCCATGGCGACCATGCCCGACAACACCGGCCTCGCGCCGCGCATCCAGCCGCAGCCGATGCGCATGGCGTTCAAGCCGGGCGAAGAGAAACTGTGGAACGTCGCGGGGATGGATCTCGACGGACTGACCACGCAGCAGATCATGCTCCACTACGACCCGCACACGCTCGATGTGAGCGAAGTGGTCTTCGGTCCGGCCCTGGTGGTCGATCCGAAGACGCCGCCGGTGGCGACGATCGATCGCGAGCACGGCACCGTGCGGATCATCTCGTCGAACGGCAAGCCGCTGCAGTTCAACAACGGCGGCGGTGACATCGCCCAGCTGCGCGTACGCGGCGGCGCTCCGGGCGAGACCTACCTCGTGCTCGAAAACCCGAACCTCACCAACGCCACCGGCACGGTCGTCAACGCCTCGGTGTCGGGAGGCCGCGCAAAGGTCGACTGATGGACGTCCGCAACAGACGATGCGCCGGCTTCACGGTCGCGGAACTGATCACCGTGGTGGCGATCGTCGGAATCCTCGCCTCGGTGGCCATGCCGCTGGCCAACTTCGGCATCCGCCGGCAGAAGGAGATCGAACTGCACGAACGGCTGCGCAGGATCACCGAGGCCATCGATCGCTACCACGAGCTGCGCATGCAGCCGGTGGGAAGCCCGGCCGCCATCAAAGAGCCGCCCAGCATCGAGCAGGGACCATGGCCGAAGGATCTCGACGAGCTGACCAAACCGATCGAGCTCAATAGCGGCCAATCCGTGCGCCTGCTCCGCAAGCGCGACCTCCTCGATCCGATGACCGGCAAGTCGGAGTGGAACACCCTCTCCGCCGATGACGACGCCGATACGTCATCGAGCAATGGCAAGAACGTCTACGAGATTCATTCGAAGTCAACCGCGCCCGCGCTGGACGGGAAGACGCATTACAACGAATGGTGATGAGAAAAGTGGCCACTGACCACCCCGAGGCAACCATGAAACGACGCAAACAACAATCCGGCTTCACTCTCATCGAGCTGATCGTCGTGGTCACGATCATCGGCATCCTCGCGGCTGTGGCCGTGTCCAACGTCAAGTGGGCTCAGACCAAAGCGCGTGAATCGGCGTTGCGCCACGACCTCTTCGAGATGCGCAAATCGATCGACGACTACTACGCCGACAAGCAGAAGTATCCCGAGAGCCTGCAGACGCTCCAGCAACAGCACTACCTCCGCAACATCCCCAAGGATCCGATGACCGGCAAGGCCGACTGGGAGGAAGTGCAGAACACTCCCGATCCCTCCGATCCGAACGCCATGCCCACCGATCCCGCAGCGCAGACGGACAACTCCGCCCCCGGCATCTACGACGTACACAGCCAGGCCGCCGGCAATGGACTCGATGGCACACCGTACAAGAGCTGGTAATTCGCGGTCGCAGCACGGCTTCACTCTCGCCGGCGTCCTCGTGATCATGACCATCATGATGATCGTGGTCGCCTACACCGTGCCGCGGATGTGGTCGACGGTCATGAAGCGGGAGCGCGAGCGCGAGACGGTCTACGCCATGCAGCAGTACGCTAAGGCCATCGCCGAATTCCGGATCAAGAACAACACCTACCCCACCTCGCCGCAACAGCTCAAGGACGCTCGCCAGCCGCGCATGATCCGCGGACTGAAAGGGGAGTTCACCGACCCGCTCACGGGCGAGGTGGACTGGCTGGTCATCCCGCAGGCCGCCGCCGCGGCGATCCCGCCCTGCGGCGGCACGGCCAACGGCAACACTCCGCCGGGCGTACAACCTCCGCCGCCACCACCGCCGCCGCCTCCGTCGTCGTCGGACAAGACCGACACCAGCGACACGAGCGGAACCAATCCTGCTGCTCCGCCCGGACTCCCCGGCATCCCGATCAAAGACTACGCCGGCGGTCCGTTCGTCGGCGTCCGCCCCAACGCCCACGGCAAATCGCTCATGACCGTTTGCAGCGCCGATACGTACGAAGCCTGGGTCTATACCTCGATCGATTACGAGCGCGAGAAGGCACTGCGCCTCGCCGCCGCCGGGACGGTGTACCGGTAGAAGGAAGGCCGGACTCTCAGTCCGGCCTTTGGGCCGGCGCATCGGACTGAGAGTCCGACCTACGTAGTCCGGCCCGCGTTTGCCCACTACAATCCGCTTTCCAATGTCATCCAACATGAAAAACGTCAGCCGCTACGTCCTCCCCTCGGGGCTGACGATCATCATCGAGACGCTTCCCTACGTCCGCTCCGTGGCGCTCGGCTACTACCTGCGCAGCGGCTCGGCGGTCGAGTCGGAAGAGCACAGCGGGGCATCGCACTTTCTCGAGCATCTCGTCTTCAAGGGCACGGCCACCCGCTCGATGAGCGACATCGCCAAAGTCATCGACATCCTCGGCGGCGACGTCGATGCCTTTACCGGAAAGGAGTACACCTCGTTCTACTGCCACGTTCTCGACGAGCAGATGCTGACCGGCCTCGGCCTGCTGACCGACATCGTCATCGCCCCGCGCTTTACCGACGACGACGTCGAAGTCGAGCGCGGCGTGATCCTCGAAGAGATCAAGATGGTCGAAGACACGCCCGACGATCTGGTGCACGAGATCTTCGTCACCGCCTTCTGGCCCGACCATCCCCTCGGCCGGCCGATTCTGGGCACCGAGGAGACGGTGAACCGGCTCGGCCGAAAGCAGATCCTCGCCCACTACGACGAGACGTTTCACCCCTCGAACATGATCTTCTGCGCGTCCGGCAATGTGCGCCCCGAGGAGATCCTGCCGTTCCTCGAGAAAACGTTCGCCAACGACACCAAGGCGCCCATCACCCGCACCTGGTCCGCGCCGACGCCGGCACAACACGTCATCCTTCGCGAGAAACGCGAGCTGGAGCAGGTTCACCTCTGCCTCGGCTCGCGCGGTTTCCCGCAGCAAGGCGATGACCGCTACGCCGCGGCGATCTTCAACACCATCCTCGGCGGCGGGATGTCCTCGCGTCTCTTCCAGCGCATCCGCGAAGAAGCGGGCCTCGTCTACACCGTCATGTCGTACCACAACGCCTACGTCAACGGCGGCTACGAGGCGATCTACGCCGCCTGCGCGCCGAAGAACCTCAAACGCGTCCTGGACATGACTCTGGCCGAAATGCGCATGATCAAGAGCGTCGGCGCCACCGCCGAGGAGCTCAGCGACGCGAAGCTGCACCTCAAGGGCTCGATCCTGCTCTCGCTCGAATCGACCGTCAGCCGCATGTCCGGCCTGGCCAGGCAGGAGTACTACTTCGGCCGGCAATACTCGCCCGACGAGATCACCGCCGCCATCGATGCCGTGACCCTCGAGGACATCGCCAGCGTCGCGGCCACCATCGTCGATCCCGACTCCCTCTCCCTGACGTTGATCGGCAATCTGAAAGCACCCGGTATTTCGACGGATATGCTGCGGCAAGCCGTAGCGTGATTTTCCGGAGCGGATTGGCCGGGCTCTTGTGTATCTTTGCACCGAACAAGGAGGGCCACCGCCCATGCCCGCTCCCGTCATCGTTCCACGGGACAAGTCTCTCGACCAGGCTCTGAGCACTGGTCAGGTTTACATGCTCATCATCGGCTCGAGCCAGCGCGCGAATGAGCTGACCGCCGAAGCAAGCCGGATCAGCGACCGCGATGGCAGCTCCTCGATCCGCTGCGCCGTTCAGGTGACCCGCGACGACGCCATCGGACCGGTGCTGCGCCAGGAGATCGGCGAGACACCCGATCCGACGATCGTCACGCTCAAGCGCGACGGAACCGTCGTTCGCGCCGTGGTCGACGATGGCGACATCGATCGCATCGATCTCGAAGACATGTTCATCGAAGCCGGCCGGTGAGGCTACTTCTTCGGCCTCGTGTCGACGAAGGACACTTCCACTCCTTTGTGAATCCGGTGGGAGACCTCGGACGCATCCCAGTTGGTCAGGCGCACGCAGCCGTGCGATGAGGCATAGCCGATCGAGTCGGGATCCGGCGTGCCGTGCATTCCGTAATGCGCCTTGCTGAGGGCCATCCAGACCACGCCGACCGGTGAGTTCGCGCCGGGATTCATGTGCGCATCCGGCTCGCTGTCCGGTATCTCGTGATACAGCGTCGGGTCGTAGTGGAAGTGCGGCATCTGCGAGATCTCGACCACGTGCAGAGTCTCGTCGGGTGACGGGTCGTAGGTCGAGCCGAGAGTGGTCGGCGCGTGGAAGACCAGGTTGCCGCCGGCGTCGAAGCCGTTGTAGGTGTTGCCGGCGATCGAGATGACGATCCTGGCGATGTCCTGCTGGTCCTGCGTCAGCGGCGCGCGCACGTTCGGGACGTTGATCGTGGCGCCAGCCTGCAACTCATTGATCTTCACGCCCGGATTCAGCTGTTCCAGAAAATCCTCGGTGCTGTGAAAGCGCTCGGCCAGCTCTTCGCGGACCGATTCGTAGCACATGCAATCGAGCTTGGCCTTCTCGTATGGATCATCCGGGATGTGGACGAAGGGACCTTTCAAGTCATCCGCGGTCAGCGTGTACGGAACGAGAACCGGGACATCGCCCGCGGCCTGGGCAAGCGACTGGAACGTGGCGTCATCGACGTCGCCAGTCTCCGCGATGCCGTGCGCTCGCTGCCACCACCAGACCGTGATCGCCGAATTGCGGCCCCATCGTCCGTCGATCGAGCCGACCGAGAAGTGATTCCGATCGAGGTAGACCTGCGTGCGCAGCACCGAGGGCCCGCGCACGTCGCCGGTGATCGGGAGGCTGACCGGGGCACTGTTGATGGCGCTGGCATCGAGCCCTTTGAACGATTCCTTCTTCCCATGGACGATGTTGAGGTTGAGCGTCTGTTGCTGCGCCGCCTGCTGTTGCAGCGCGGCCTGCTGCGCCGCCAGGCGGGCCGCCTCCTGCGCCCGGAACGACTGCAGCTGCCGCCACTGCTGATCGAACCGCTGCTTCTCGATCTCCTGCGGCGTCAGCGCCGGCTCCTTCGCCCCGAGCGGCGTCGAAACATCGAACGTGTCGGCGACCTTCTGCACCGCCTTGCTGGCCGCGTTCTGGGCGCGGTCCTTCGTCTCATGCGCCTGTTCGCGGCTGCACGCAACCACCACCGTCATCGTCAGGATCGCCACTGCAATTCGTCGGTTCATACCAGTGAACAAAGCAAAGTTGGGGCCGTCCGGCGGCCGTGAGGAGGCTAGGAGCAATGAGACACCAGTCGAGTCCAACGGCTCTGTGACCTATTTCAAGACGCTGACCTGATCCGATCTGGAACGAGCTCCGGTTGTGGGTGGACGCAAACCACAACGGCATCCGCCATCGAAACGCAGCATCACTGGACAGGCCGTCGCGATCCGTCAGGCAATCGGTTCGGCTTTGAAGGTCATCTCCACGAAGGGCATCGCACGAAGACTCTCTACGACATCTTCTTCGTTCGATAGGCGCACCTTGTGGCCGGGGTCAATTGATCCCTGTTCTCGGTTCCCTTTGGTTGCCTTCCCGCGTCATTTCGCACCATCTTCCCGGCTGCTCCTCTCACAAGCGCCATGGCACGCGCGTTTCTCTACTCCGGCCTCATCAGTTCATCGGAGGCGATATGAAACGACTCATGGTTGGCGTAGTGGCTGTTCTCTTATTCACTGGAATTGCGGAGGCGCAGCGGCGGCCGGGGGATGGACGCCCGGCTCCTTCGCCGCCGGCCGGCGACGCGCTGGCCGGCCTGACGGCGGCGCAGCGAACGCTCTTCACGGACGGCCAGACAGACTTCAAGGAAGAGGAGACCGTGAGCGATGGGCTGGGCCCCGTCTTCAACGAGCGCTCCTGCGCGGCGTGCCACAGCGTTCCGGCGACCGGCGGCGGCAGCAGGCGCACCGTCACGCGATTCTCGACGCGGACGAACGGCGTCTACGATCCGATGACCGCGCTCGGCGGCTCTCTGCGGCAGGATCACGCCATAGGACTCGCTGATGGATCGCCACACACGTTCCGCCCGGAGATCGTGCCTCAGCTGGCCACGATCGTCGTCCGCCGCCGCACGACGCCGCTGTTCGGACTCGGCTTCGTCGACGCTACGCCCGACGCCGATTTCATCGCCTTGGCAGCCGCGCAGGCCAGCCGAGGAGATGGGATTATTGGCCGCGTCAACATGGTCGACAACATCCGCGCCGGCATGAAGACCGCCGGTAAGTTCGGATGGAAAGCGCAGGTGCCGTCGCTGTTCCAGTTCTCCGGCGACGCGTACCTCAACGAGATGGGCATCACCACATCCGACTTTCCGAACGAGAATTGTCCGCAGGGCAACTGCGCCGAGCTGTCGTTCAACCCCATGCCCGGCATCAACGACGACGGATCAGGGCCGCTTACCCTGACCAACTTCATGACCCTGCTGGCCGCCCCGCCGCGCGCGGCGCAGAACCGCGATACCGACGACGGCGAGGCCACCTTCGACCAGATCGGCTGCACGGCCTGTCACGTGGCCACGCTGCACACCGGATCGAGCCCGATCGCGGCGCTCGACCGGAAGGCCTATCACCCCTACTCCGATTTCCTCATCCACGATATGGGCACCCTAGGCGACGATCTCGAAATGGGCGGCGCCGCCGGAAAAGAGATGCGCACCGCGCCGCTGTGGGGCCTGCGCTTCATCACCACCTACCTTCACGACGGCCGCGCCAACACGCTCGATCAAGCCATCCTCGCCCACGACGGCGAAGCCCGCCCGGCGCGCGATCGGTTCGCCAATCTCAATGCCGCGGTGAAAGCGAAGCTGATGGCGTTTCTCGATTCGCTGTAGGCGACAAACGTAGAAGGCGACAAAACGTAGGTCGGACTCTCCAGTCCGACCTGCTGACCAGGTCTGAAACTTCAGTGACGAGGGCAATTCACGAGAGGTCGGACTGGAGAGTCCGACCTACGTTTCCGAGCGCCCATGACCCCGGCCCCTGCGCGGCGATGTAGAGAAACAGCCAGCAGTACAGAATCGCCGGCTCGCCTCCGTTCGTCGCCGGCCAGAAACCGTTGTGGGCGTGGCCGATGAAGTATGCAAACGCCATCAGACCGCTGCACAGGAACGCGGCGCTTCGCGTGAAGAGGCCGATGGCGATGAGAGCACCGCCAACGAGCTCGATCGGACCTGCGGACCAGATCAGCGCCTTCGGCACGCCGCGCGGGATACCGCCGAAGACGCCGAACAGTTTCTGTGCGCCGTGACAGGCAAACATGATCCCCGCCAGGAAGCGCGTGATGCCGAGGATCCTCGGCGCTTGCGATTGGAAGCGATCGACGATGGTCATGCCTTCGCACCCGCCAGGTAAGCCTCCAGCTGGGCGAACGTCCCGCCGAATCCACCCTCCATGCTCTTGCGGCCGGCCTCGAACGTCGCCCGCTCTTCGTCCGTGGCGGCCTGCGCGGCGACGCGCAGGGTAACCGTGGTCTTTCCATCGCGCTCGGTCAGCGTCAGCGTGTTGAGCATCTCCAGCGGCCAGGTCGGCGCCAGCGGGTGGCGCGTCACGCCGCCGTCCTCGTCGGAGAACGAATTGACGAAGACCATCCGCTCCGGCGGCACGATCTCGCGATAGACGAACTTGCCCCACATCTCCAACCCGTCCGGTCCGCGCATCCCGTAGAGAAACAGGCCGCCGGGACGGAGGTCGACCTTGTTCGACACCATGGTGAAGCCCTTCGGTCCCCACCACTGCGCCAGCCGTTCCGGCTCCGTCCAGGCCTTGAAGACCAGATCGCGCGGAGCGTCGAACTCGCGGCTGATGACGAAGTCGCCGGCATGCTCGCCAACCACCTTCGGCAGATAGGTGACCAGCTTCCCGAGGGTTTGATTCAGTCCTTCGACCGCTCCGACCTTGCTTGCCACTTCGTTCCGCAGCTCGGCCGACTCGAAAAGCATCTCCATCGTCACCTGGGTCTTCTCGCCGAGGTCCTCGAACGTCACCGTCACGCGATGAACGGGCCAGGTCACGTGCTCGTAGACCAGCCGCTCCGGCCGCACGACCTCGCGATAGACGTTCTTGTTCTTGTAGTTCGTGCCGTCCGGCCCGTGCATGATGAAGTCCCACTCGCCGCCGGGACGAACGTCCATCGAATGGATGGTGTTGGTGAAACCGCTCGGGCCCCACCATTGCGCGATGTGCTTCGGGTCGGTCCAGGCCTCGAATACCAGATCCCGAGGAGCGTCGAAAATGCGGGTCGCGGTGATGTCGCGATCCGTGCCGGTGTCACTGCTTTTTAGCGTGCTTGCGCTCATGCTTCTTCTCCTTCTTCTTTTTCAATTCGCGCAGGTATTCGTCCAGGCGGTCGAAGCTCTGCTCCCAGAAACGCCGGTAGTGTTCGAGCCAGTCGGAGACCTCTTTCAGCCGCGCTCCCTCCAGGCTGCACGGGCGCCACTGCGCATCGCGGCTGCGGGTGATCAGGCCGGCGCGCTCGAGGACCTTCAGGTGTTTCGAGACCGCGGGCAGGCTCATGTCGAACGGCTCGGCCAGATCGGTGACCGAGACCGCGCCGGTGGAGAGACGAGCCAGGATGGCCCGGCGGGTCGGATCGGCCAGAGCGGCGAAGGTGGTGCTGAGATGGTCGGCCGGCATGTGTATTCAACCAATCGGTTAATTAGCTTGATGGTTAAATACGCTCCTCGAAGCGGCCTGTCAAGAAGAATCTTCGGGGTAGGGATTCGCCGCCCTCCCTTCCCTCCTCTGTTGGAGGGAGTTCATCGCATGCAAGCTCGGATGAGAGTTGTCGCTGTCTGTGTCCTCGTTCTCTTGACCGCCACCCAGAGCGCCTTCGCCTTTTTCGAGGATCTCTGCCTGCCGCGCCGCGATGCCCAGGGGAAACTGACCTGGTGTCTGAATCCGGTCTGCGTCAATCCGCCGGCGCCGAACACGGCCTGCCCGCAGCAGATCATCGACTTCGCCACGGTGATGCCGGGCCGCAGCATGATCCACGCGGATTCCACCTACTTCATCGCCCTGGCCCTCGGCTATCGCAGCGATGTGGCGTACTGGATCGCGGCGTACAACGAGGTCACCGACTACGCGCAGTACGTTCCCATCGACCAGTGCGGCGTGCAGGCGGCCAACGACAACGCCATCAAGGGACAGAAGACGCTGCAGACCGCGCCGAATACGGGACGCGACTACATCACCGCGAGCTTCAACGGATTCCAGCGCACGAACGTGGCCACCGACGGGCCGCTCGACCACTACACCGTGCCGTTCTCGCCGAACGGACAGGGCACCGACGTCCACGGCGCCGCCGGCGTCCAGGCGCTCTATCCGCTCTACTACCCGCGGCCGGGATACCCGGTACACATCGACGACGTCTTCCAGAAGACGCTGGCCAATCTGAGGCAGTGGGGAATGATGAAGTCGTCCGATCCGGGATTGCTCTGCGTGGTCGGTCTGCTCGATTCCACCGGCACGCACTGCCTCAGAGGCGCGATGGTGACGGGCGGCGTTCCGATGGTTCTGCCGCAGAACGTGCCGCCGAACGCCACGCAGACGCCGGCCGTTCCGATCAGCGTCGCCACCGGGCCGAAGGTGCTCGACGTCGATGCGAACGGCGTGACCACGCTCTATCCGAAGCTGCAGTCGTGGCTCGACGACAAGACCCGGACCACCGGCACGCTGTGGAAGTCGCCGAAGCCGGTTCCGGTCCCGGTGCAGATCGCCCGCATCGGCATCTACCTGCACGTGCTGCAGGACACCTCGTCGCACTCGACCTACTGCGGCGACGACGCGCCGACACCACCGGGCGGCGGCGATCCCGGCACGTACATGTACATGTCCAACGGCAATGTGCTGCTTTCGTTCGGCAACTCGTGCGCCACCGGCCCGCATTTGGCCGGGCACATCCAGGAGACCGCCAGCACGCCGCTGCCGCTGCGCGATTACGTGGCGCTCAACAATACAGTCGACGAGCTGATCGTCTTCGGCAACGAGGTGGCGAAGTATCAGGACGGCTGGATCGCCAATCCCGAGCTGCTTCCTCCGGACGTCGTCGGCGGCCGCAGCGCACAGGGAGCGAATGCCACCGAGTTGAAGACGATCCTGATCGGCAAGATCGTCGAAGGCACGGCGTACAGCCGCGCCGAGGTGTATCAGTCGGGCGTGGTGACCACGCCGCTGCAGCAGACGCGTTCTCTCGACCGGCTCCACGCCATGAACGCCGCGCTGGCCGCGTACGGCGAGAGCGTGCGCAAACGCTCCGCCAATCCAGCCCGATTCGTTCCTTTCGAGCACATGCCCGGAAACTCGGCGAATCCGGAGGACACGAGCGTCTGCTGGAAACCGCTGCCGTGAAGGAGCTCGGATGAACCTGCTGATCGTCGAGGATGACGAGAAGCTCCAGGATCTGATTCGAACGATCCTCACGCGGGACGTGACGTCGATCGACGTCTCCTCCGATGGCGAGGATGCGATCGACAAGCTGGAGAGAAATCGATACGACCTCGTCATCCTCGACCTGATGCTGCCAAAGAAGAACGGCCTGCTCGTCGCCGAGGCGGTCGATGCGCTGGCGGACAAACCACGACTGATCGTCTTGTCAGGACTCTCGCGCTACCTCACCGATCGCTTCCCCGCCGGCACGCTGGTGCTGCAGAAGCCATACGAGATCGATAAGCTGGCCGAAGTCGTTCGCGGAATGCAGGGGGAATCTTGATCAAGCGCATCGCAGTCGTCATCACTCTCGTTCTTCTCGCCCACTCCGGCGCCGCCGCGGTGCTGCCGGACAATGACATCCGCGCCATCCTGGCCGACCGCATCGATCAACAGCGGCAGGGCGTGGCCATGGTCGTCGGCGTCATCGATCCATCCGGCCGGCGGACAGTCGCCTACGCGAAAAAGGGCGAAGGTGCCGTCGACGCGAACACGGTCTTCGAGATCGGCTCGGTGACGAAGGTCTTCACCGCGCTCCTCCTCGCCGACGCGGTAAAGCGCGGCGAGGTCGCCCTCACCGATCCCGTTTCGAAGTATCTGCCGCCGGACGTGAAGGTTCCGGAGCGCAGCGGGAAGAAGATCACGCTGGTCGATCTGGCCACGCACACCTCCGGCTTGCCGCGCATGCCCACGAACTTTCATCCGAAGGATCCGGCCAATCCGTACGCCGACTACACCGTGCCGCAGCTCTACGAGTTCCTCGGCACCGTCGTTCTCACCCACGACATCGGCTCGAACTACGAGTACTCGAACCTCGGCGGCGGCCTTCTCGGCCACGCGCTGGCCCGCCGCGCCGGAACCGACTACGAGACTCTGGTGCGGACCCGGATTCTGGAACCGCTGGGGATGAAGAGCACCGCCATCACGCTCTCGAAGTCGATGAAGGAACGCCTCACTCCCGGCCACGATCCCGCGCTTCATCAGGTGGCGAACTGGGATCTCCCGGCCCTGGCCGGAGCCGGCGCTCTGCGATCGACCGCCAACGATCTGCTGACGTTCCTCGCCGCAAACATCGGCCTCGAGAAGTCACCGCTCGCCGAATCGATGGCCGCGATGATCGCCGCGCGCCGTCCCACCGGCTCTCCCGGCCTCGAGATCGCCCTCGGCTGGCACATCTGGACCCGCGACGGCCACGAGATCATCTGGCACAACGGCGGCACCGGCGGTTACCGCACCTGGATCGGCTTCGAGCCGAAGACCCGCACCGGCGTGGTCGTGCTCTCGAACATGTCGACGAACGCCGGCGCCGACGACATCGGACTCCACCTTCTCGATCCCGCCTTCCCGCTGCTCGCGCCGCCGAAACAGCGCCATGAGGTGAAGGTCGACGCCGCCATCCTCGAGAAATACACCGGCCGCTACCAGCTCGCCCCGACCTTCATCATCACCATCACCCGCGAAGGCGACCAGCTCTACGCCCAAGCCACCAATCAACCGAGATTCGAGATCTTCGCCGAAAGCGAGCGTGAGTTTTTCTTCAAGGTGGTCGATGCGCAACTCACATTCGTCGTCGACGCGAACGGACGCGCAACGAGCATCGTGCTGCACCAGAACGGAGCGAACGCGCCAGGGAATCGGATCGAGTGAGAGAACGTAGGTCGGACTCTCAGTCCGACCTCTCTTGAATACCCCTCGTCACTGGGGCTTACACCGCGGTCAGCCGGTCGGACTTGAGAGTCCGGCCTACGTTGATCCGCGCGCCGACGCAATCACCCCAGCCACCGTCGCGGTCAACGTCGCCGCATCCATCGGCTTCTTGAGGTAGGCGTCGAAACCCGCGGCCAGCACGCGCGCACGATCCTCTTGCCCGCGATACGCCGTAGCCGCGATTGCGGGCGTGCGGCGGCCGGCGATCGCATCGCGTTTGCGGATTTCGGCGATCAGGGCGTTGCCGTCGACGTCAGGCATGCCGATGTCGGCGACGATGATGTCGATCGGATTGCGCTCCAGCGCATCGAGCGCTTCTTTTGCCGACGAGGCGATGGTGGTCTCGGCGCCGGCGCTGGCGAAGATCACGCCGGCCAGCTCGCGGGCGTCGGGCTGATCGTCGACGAAGAGAATGCGCACGCCGGCCAGCTCGGCGTTCACCTTGCGGTCGGTGGCGGCGACGAAGCTGGTCGACGTCGCCACCGAGGGGAGCTCGACGATGAAACGCGCGCCCTGGTCGACGCCGTCGCTGAAGGCGGACACCGTTCCGCCGTGGCCTTCGACGAGATAGCGAACGATGGCCAGGCCGAGGCCCAGGCCGCCGTGCACGCGCGTCGTCGACGCATCGGCCTGGCGGAAGGGCTCGAAGACGTGGGCCAGAAACTCGCGAGCGATCCCGCGGCCGGTATCGGTCACGATCAGCCGGACGGTGCCCGGCGTGTTCTCCAGCGACACGGTCACGCGCCCGCCGGCCGGCGTGAACTTGATGGCGTTCGTCAGGAGGTTCCAGATGACCTGGCGCAGCCGGTTCTCGTCGCCGAGGACGGTGACGGCCGTGGTGGTGTCAGGCGCGATCAGCTCGATGCGCTTCGCGGCCGCGGCCACACGCACGGCCGTCAGCGAATCGGCCACCAGCTGACCGATCGAGACCGGCTGAACGTCGAGGCGGAGCTTGCCGGTGGTGACGCGCGAGAGATCGAGCACGTCATCGATCAGCTGTGCCTGCGCCAGCGCGCCGGCGCGGATGCTCTCGACGCCGCGCAGCATCTCCTCCTGCGTCACGTCATCGCGGCTGAGGATGCCCGACCACCCGAGGATGATCGTCAGCGGCGTGCTCAGCTCGTGCGAGAGGATGGCCAGGAACTCGTCCTTGGCCAGGTTGGCCTTCTGCGCATCGTCGTAGAGTCGCGCATGTTCGATAGCCATCGCCGCGCGGCGGGCAACGTCTTCGACCACACGCCGGTCGCGCTCCGCAAGCACGCGTTTCGAATGACTCATTGCCAGCGTGAGCGCGCCTAGCGGCCGGTCGCTGGAGACGACAACGAGCGGCACGATCAGCGCGGAGCGAATGCCGCGAGCGTGAAGCGGGTCGGCGGCATCGATGTGCTCGAACAACCTCGGCGTCCCGGTGACGACCACTTCGCGAACGAGATCGGCGAACAAATCTGCGTCGCCCTCGTGCGCGGCCGCGAGCCGTTCGCAACTGTCACCAGTCGTGCGCAGGTCGACGAAACAGGAGTCAGCGAGCAGCGGAACCGTCATCCCGGCTACGTTCGCGAGCGTGGCGTGATAGTCGAGCGACGACGCCAGAACCGCGCTGGCCTCGGCCATGAACGTGGCGATGCGCTCGGCGCGCTTGCGCTCGGTCACGTCGAGCATGGCTCCGATCATCCGGACGGGCGTGCCATCCTCCGACCGGGCGATGTATCCGCGATCGAGCACCTCGGTAAAGCTGCCGTCGGCGCGTTCGAAACGGTATTCGTCCGTCCACGACGAGCCACCCTTCTCGATGATGCCGTTGATCCCGTTGACCACGCGCTCGCGATCGTCGGGATGCAGATGGCTGTCCCACCACTGCAGACGGTTGTCGATCTGATCGGGTGCGTAACCGAACATCGTCTGCAGCGCGTCGTTCCAGACGATCGTTCCCTGCTCGGCATCCCAGTCCCAGATCACGTCGTTCGTGGCCCGCGCGACGAGCGCGTATCGCTCGTGAGCACGACGGACTTCATCCGCGGCTTCTTCGATGCCGCGCCGCTCGGTGATGTCCTCGACCACGGCGATGGCGAGGTTCTCATCCCGCAGCCTCGTCACCGTGACGCGTCCCCAGACCTCGGCGCCGCTCTTGTGCCGATAGCGCTTGTCGATGGTGTAGCGCGCTCGCGTTCCGGCGAGCAACTCGGCGAAGAGCGGCTCGTCGTGCGTGATGCCGGAGTCCGCCAGCTCATGTTTCGTATAGCCGAGGAGATCGCAGAAAGCAGTGTTGGCAGTGACGATGCGCCGATCCGAATCGAGAATGACGATCCCGACGCCCGCGCCTTCGAGGGCAGCGGCCAGGAGGTCGTTCGTTGGGCCGATGGTCACCGGGCGATTATGCATCGGCCGGGAGGAAAGGCTCTGGCGATGGCAGGCAGTGGAGATCGCTTGTCAAATAATGGACACCAACCTAGACTGACTAGTCTGATGCCTAAGATCTACTCCACTTACGAGGCGAAAGCGCGACTCAGCGAGCTGCTCGGTCGGGTTAAGAAGGGCGATGTAGTGACAATCACCCATCGCGGCGAGCCCATCGCGGAAGTCCGGCCTTTTGAGCAGCCGGCAGAATCTCTCTCCCGCCGCATCGATCAGCTGCGGAAGAATGGGCTCATCGCACAAAAGGCCGAGAAGAGTGCCTTCAAGACTCTTGCAAGAAAGTCGGGCGCGCTGCGGCGATTTCTCGATTCCCGCGAATGAAGGCAGCCTACGTCGACAGCTCATGCATCGTTGCCGTCGCGTTCGGAGAAAAGGGCTCCGCACGCGTCAGGCAATCGCTCCTCGTCTACGACGAGCTTTTCTCCTCAAACCTTCTCGAGGCGGAGCTTCGATCGGCGTTGTCCCGCGAAAAGATCACAGCTGATCCTGGCGAACTGATTTCTTCGATTTCCTGGGTGTACCCCGATCGACCGCTCACTGCCGAGATCAAGAAAGTCCTCGACGCCGGCTATGTTCGTGGAGCCGATCTTTGGCATCTGGCGGTGGCGTTGTTTATCGATCCGCGTCACGAGATCGATTTTCTAAGCCTCGACACCAGCCAGCTGGAAATCGGCCATCGGATCGGTTTCGGGCGCGCGTAAATCCTCATTGCCCCAATCGGTTCCAGCACCACTCTTCCGATGCCGGCTTCCCCTTGATCGCTCCCTCGGTCCGAGCGCAGAGCCGCGCTCCGTCGCGCCAGTAGATGATCCGGCGGGGAAAAACGTGATCGGGATTTTCGAATACGACGCGGTTCTCTGTCGCGGAGACGAGGGGGAACGGAGTCTCCGGTCTGGCTCGCGGCATGGCCAGGTAGACGAGCTTCCCATCGCGCTTTTCGATGCGCAGGAACTCGAACGAGGTCATGCCGTTCGCCAGCACGTCCTCGTGCATGCCCACCATCAAATCGCCATTGCCTCGGGTCCAGTGTTCCTCCATCCGAACGCCGTCGTGCTCCGAGCCCCACGCGCCGGCCATCCAATCGGGCATCGTCTGCGAAAACGCGGATGCGGATAGCAGGAGAAAGAGCGCGGCGAGCAGGACTGGTTTCATGCTTCGTGATCCTCGAAGTGCGTGAGCTTGCGGAACTCCTGGTAGCGCTCGTAGATGTCGTTGAGGGTGATCTCGCGCAGGCGGTCGAGTGAAAACTTTTCGACGGTGAACGACGCCAGCACGCTGCCGAAGACGATGGCGCGGCGGAGATCGCGATCGCTCACCTCGGCGCGCGACGTGAGATAGCCGAGGAAGCCGCCGGCGAAGGTGTCGCCAGCGCCAGTGGGATCGAAAACGGCCTCCAGCGGATAGGCAGGCGCGGCGAAAACGGCATCGGGCGTGATCATCATGACGCCGTACTCGCCGCGCTTGACGACGAGCGTTTTCGGACCGAGCGACAGAATCTGCCGCGCGCCCTTGATGAGATTCGCTTCCTCCGTGTACTGCCGCACCTCGGCTTCGTTGATGACCACGAGATCGACCTCGCGAAGGATGCGCGTCAACGACTCCTTCGCCGTGGCGATCCAGAGGTTCATGGTGTCGAGCGCGACCAGCCGCGGCCGGCGGCACTGGCGCAGCACATCCAGCTGCAGATCGGGCTGAATGTTGGCGAGGAACAGCACGTCCGGATTGCGATGCTTGTCGCTGAGCTGCGGTTTGAAATCGGCGAAGACGTTCAACTGCGTGTCGCGCGTCTTGGCCACATTCAGATCGAAGCCGTACTCGCCGCTCCAGAAGAAAGTCTTGGCGCCGGTGACGCGTTGCAAGCCGTCGAGGTTGATCTTCCGTCCGCGGAAGATCGCCAGATCATCCTCGGAGAAATCATCGCCGACGACGGCCACCAGATCGACCTCGGAGAAAAACGACGCGGCGACGGAGAAGTACGTCGCCGACCCGCCAATGCAGCGGTCAACCTTCCCAAACGGAGTCTCGATCGCGTCAAACGCGACGCTGCCAACAACGAGGATGCTCATGGAATCTCCCTGGCGCGAGTTGCGCGCGGCGGAGAGTAGCGGGATTGGGGGATGGGGGCAACACACGCCTGTCATTCCGAGCGACGCGAGGAATCCCCAGCTGGCGACCGCTGCTTGTTCGCATTCGCAACAGTCCGTGGGGCGGTGGTCAGGCGCGAAACGTTCCGTCAGCGCATTACCACCTACCCTCGGATGGATCAGTTGAGCACGCGGTCAGCGGATTCCGGCCGGGGATTCCTCGCGTCGCTCGGAATGACAGGCTAGAGATACTTCCCGATAATCGGCGCGAGATGCATCTTCACGTTCTCCGGGATGGCCGCCTTCTGCGTGATGATCGCGTACCGCAGCGCGCTGGCGCAGGGGCAATCGCGCGTGCGGGTGGCGGCGGGGACGATGGAGCTGCGGAGGATCTTCTGCGCGGTCTCGGCGTTCTTGGCCAAGTAGGCGAGGACCGTCTCCACCGTCACATCATCGTGCGCTTCGTGCCAGCAGTCGTAGTCGGTCACCAGGGCCATCGTCGCGTAGCAGATCTCGGCTTCGCGCGAGAGCTTCGCTTCCTGCAGGTTGGTCATGCCGATGACGTCGGCGCCCCAGGAGCGGTAGAGATTCGACTCCGCGCGCGTGGAGAACTGCGGGCCTTCCATGCAGATGTAAATACCGCCGTCGTGGACGCGGGCGCCGGCGGCGCGCGCGGCAGCGCTCATCGCCGATGACAGACCGGTGCAGATCGGATCGGCGAAGCCGACGTGTGCCACCAGGCCGTTGCCGAAAAACGTGTCGGGACGGTGGCGCGTGCGATCGATGAACTGGTGCGGAAAGACGATGTCGGTCGGCGCGTACTCCTCCTTCATCGATCCGACGGCGCTGGCGGAGAGGATCGTGTGCGCGCCAAGGAGCTTGAAGCCGAAGATGTTCGCGCGATAGTTCAACTCGCTCGGCGAGAGGCGGTGGCCGCGTCCGTGGCGCGAGAGAAAGGCTACGCGTACGCCGTCGATCTCGCCGATGACGTAGGCGTCGGACGGATCGCCGAAGGGCGTTTCGATCTTGCGCTCGTCGAGGACGGTCAGCCCGTCCATCTGGTAGAGGCCGGAGCCCCCGATGATTCCAATCGTTGCGTCGTTCCTCGAGTCGTTCATTGCTTGCTCCGGGACATTCCGAATCGCTTCAGTGACTCGTCGATCGCCTGCGCCACGCGAATGGCCAGCTCCACCGCTGCCAGGCCATCCTCGCCGCTGACGAGCGGCCGGGTGCGCGTGGCCACGCATTCGAGAAACGCTTCCAGCTCCGCGCGCAGCGGCTCTTTCTTGGTCACGTTCAGGTCGATGGGAACGATCGATTTGCCATCGAGACGAAAGCCCTTCACTTCCTGCTCTTTCGTGTCGATGGAGATGTACGCCTCGCGGCTGAAGAAGCGGATCTTGCGGACGCGATCCTGCGAGACGCGGCTGGCGGTCAGATTGGCCACCGCGCCGTTTTCGAATTCGAGGCGGACGTTGGCGATGTCGACGTTCTCGGTGAGCACGGCCACGCCAACGGCGCGGACGTCGACGACGCGCTGGCCGAGGAGCGAGAGCACGAGGTTGAGGTCGTGGATCATCAGGTCAAGCAGGACGTCGATGTCGAGCGAACGGCCGACGAAAACGCCGAGACGCTCCGCTTCGACGAAACGGGCGCTGTGCAGCAGCGGCGCGACGGCGGTGATGGCCGGGTTGTAACGCTCGACGTGACCGACCTGGATGATGCGCTGATATGAGGCAGCCAGATCGATCAGGCGCTGCGCTTCTTCGACCGAGGGAGTGATCGGTTTTTCGACCATCACGTCGCAGCCGGCTTCGAGCAGCTCGCGGGCGACGTCGAAATGGGTCGTGGTCGGCGTGGCGATGACCGCGCAATCAATCTCGCGCGCGAGCGCGGCCACCGATTCGAATCGTTTCAGCCCGAGGTTCTGCGACACCTCGGCGGCAATGTCGTCGTTCGTCTCGACGAAACCGGCGACCTTCGCTTCCGGCATCTCGGTGAGGATGCGTGCATGCAACCGCCCGAGGTAACCGGTGCCGACGACACCGACCCTCATCGAATGATGCCCCGCTTCGATTCGCGTACGAACTCGACCAGGTAGCGGGCCTCGGGGAAGAGGCCGACCTCCTCTTCGATCTTCTGCAGAGCGGCGTCGAGATTCAGTTTCGAGCGCACCAGGATCTTGTAGGCGCGCTCGAGCGCGTCGACGGTCTCGTCGGAAAACCCTTTGCGCTGCAGACCGATGGTGTTGATGCCGTAGGAGCGGTTGTCGCGCTTGGCCACCGTCTTGGCGTACGGCATCACGTCCTGCGTGATCATCGAGCCGCCGCCGATGAAGGCGTGCTCGCCGACGCGGCAGAACTGGTGCACGGCGCTGAACGCGCCGATGGTGGCGAAGTCGGCGATCTCGACGTGGCCGGCCAGCGTGGCGTTGTTGGCGAAGATCGTGTGCGAGCCGACGTGGCAATCGTGCGCCACGTGCGAGTAGGCCATGAAGAAGTTCTCGTTGCCGATGGTGGTCTTTCCGCCCCCGCCGGTGGTGCCGCGGTTGACGGTGACGAACTCGCGGAAGATGTTGTCGTTGCCGATGGCCAGCTCGGTGTGCTCGCCTCTGTATTTGAGGTCCTGCGGCGGACCGCCGATGGAGGCGTGGCCGTAGAAGTTGTTGCGCTCGCCGATCATGGCCGGCCCTTCGATACGCGTGAAGGGGCCGATGACGCAGCCGCTGCCGATGGTGACGTTCGGGCCGATGACGGCGTAGGCGCCGACGACGACGTCGGGCGCGAGAACGGCGTTGCCGCTGATGACTGCGGTGGAATCAATCTCTGTCATCGTCATTCCGGCCTGTCGATCAGCACGCTGAACAGGTCAGCCTCGGCGACGAGCTGGCCGTCGACGGTTGCTTTGCCATGGATTTTCACTGAGGTGGAGCGCCGGTGCAGAACGACGCATTCGAGCTGGAGTTGATCGCCGGGCACGACCGGGCGGCGGAAACGCGCCTTGTCGACGCCGCCGAAGAGAAAGAGCTTCTTCTCGCGATCGGGCATGTCGCGCAGGCCGAGGATGGCCGCGCACTGCGCCATCGCTTCGACGATCAGAACGCCGGGCATGACCGGTGCGCCGGGAAAGTGTCCCTGAAAGAACTGCTCGTTCGCCGAGACGTTCTTCAGGCCGACGATGCGCTTGCCGTCCTCGATCTCGAGCACGCGGTCGACGAGCAGCATCGGGTAGCGATGCGGCAGCAATTTCATGATTTCGGTAATGGTCAGCATGTTTGGTCCTTCTCCACCACTGTCATCCTGAGCCGCCGACACCCCGGAGGGGTCGAGGACGGTCGAAGGACCCCCGGCTGGTAACCAGGTTCTTTTTCGTTCCTTCCCACCGTCCCGGGTTATCAGCCGGGGGTCCTTCGACCGTCCTCAGCCCCTCCGGGGCATCGGCGGCTCAGGATGACATGTCGTTCTTCGTTTTCTTCTTCGCCATCCTTCGCAGTGTCGCTTCGCGCCTTGCAAACTCTCGGAACGGTATCGCAGGTATCCCCATTACTTTCGCACCGTCCGGAACGTCGTCGAGGACGGCGCTCTTTGCGGCGACCTGCACGTCGTTGCCGATCTTGAGGTGTCCGGCGAAACCCGACTGGCCGGCGACGACGACGTTGTCGCCAAGCTCGGTCGAGCCGGCGATTCCGACCTGCGCGACGAGCAGGCAATTGCGGCCGACTTTCACGTTGTGGGCGACCATGACCTGATCGTCGATCTTGGTGCCGTCGCCGATGACCGTCTCGCCCAACGCGGCGCGATCGATGGTCGATCCGGCGCCGATCTCGACGTCGTCGCCGATCCTTACGATGCCGATCTGCGGGATCTTGTGATGCTTTCCCCCCTCGGTAGCGAAGCCGTAGCCGTCCGCGCCGATGACGACGCCGCTATGGATGATGCAGCGCTTGCCGATGATGGAGCGGTCATAGATCGAGACCTGCGGATAGACGATCGTGCCGGCGCCGATGGTCGTTCCCGCCTGGATGGAGACGTTGGAAAAGATGACCACGCCGTCGCCGAGAACCACGTCGTCCGCGATCGTCGAGAACGGACCGATGGCCACATTCGCACCGAGGGTGGCTGTCGATGCGATCGAGGCGAGCGGCGAGATTCCGTTCGGCATCGGACGGCGATCGAAGTACTTCGCCACGACGCTGGCCATCGCGTAATAGGGATTGCCGACGCGGATGAAACGCGTGTCCTCGCCGGCCAGATCATCGGAAACGAAGATGGCTGCGGCACGCGTCGAGGCCAGCTGCGAAGCGTATTTAGGATTCGAGAGGAAGCTGAGCTGCGCTGCGCCGGCGCCGGCCAGAGGCGCAACGCCGTCGATCATTCGATCGGCCGGACCGTCGTAACGGCCGCCGGTGAACGCGACAATTTCGGAGATTGGTACCGCGGGCATTCGGGCGGGCATTGTATGCCGCGGGTAACGAAAAAAGCCTCCCGCGCGGGGAGGCTTTTCGCGTTGAGCGCGTTCGTAGTGACTACTTCTTCGCGGGTGCCGACGCCGGAGCGGTATCGCTGAAGCGCTTGATGACCGTGTCGGTGATGTCGATCGCGTCCGAGGCGTAGACCAGACCGGACTCGAACTTGTTGAAGATGGCCGCCAGGCCCATTTCCTTGCCGACCGCGTCGATGACCGGCTTGATCTTGTTCTCGAGGTCGAGCAGGGTCTTGTCGCGGGCCTCGCCGACTTCGCGATCGGCGTCCTGCGCGTAGCGCTGCGCGGCGATCTTCTTGTCGGAGAGCTGCTTGGCCATGTCGGCCAGCTTGTCCTCGCTCAGGCTCATCTTCTTGGTGTTGATGTCGTTGTCGAGCTTGGCGATCTCATCGTTCATGGCCTGCGCCTTGGCGATGCGATCGTCCTGCATCTTCTTCAGACGCTCGTAGGCTGCTTTTCCCGGCGGGGAGCTCATGAGCACTTTGTTGACGTCGACAACGGCAACGCGAGCCGGTGCGCTCTGGGCGAACATTGGCGCTGCGAGCGCTGTCACCGCGAGCGAAATGAGTAACTTCTTCATGGAGATCTCCTTAATTTTGTGGGCGTGGACAGATCGCTAAATCGCCCCGCGTTTAGTAGGTATTCCCGATGGTGAAATTGAAGGTTTTGAACTGATCGCCCTTCTTGGGCGAAGGATTGATGGCGTAGATGAAGCGGATCGGGAACTGGAAGACCGGCAGGAAAATGCGGAGCTCGGCGCCGGTGGAGTACCGGATCTTCGCCAGATCGACCGGATCGTTGTAACCGTAAGCCCATCCGCCGTCTGCGAAGAAAACCAGGCGCAGCGGGTCGTTCACCTTGAGGACGTATTCGCTGTTGAAAAACAGCTGCTTGTAGCCGCCGGCGATCTGCGAGACGCCCTGGAACGACTCCTTCGGGCCGAGCGTGCCGAACTCAAAGCCGCGCACCGAGTACTCGCCGCCGACGAAGAAACGTTGCCCTTTGGGCACGCACAGTTTGCTGTTCTGATCGACGTAGTCGTCGTACGTGAGCGCGCAGCCCTTGCCGTAGTCGAGCGGCCGGAGATAGCCGAGGTCGAGATTCAGGCTGAACGACGACCGGCGCGAGAGCTTGAAGTACTTGGTCACGGCAAGGGTCGGCCGGATGGCGTGAATCGTTCCGCCGAGCGGACCGCCGGAAAACGTCATCCCCATCGCCAGCCGCGCGCCGCGGGTGGTGTCGAACGGGTTGTCGCGCGAGTCGAAGGAGTACGAGGGTCCGATCGATGAGGAGGTGTAGATCAGATCGGAGATATCCGAGATCGGCACGTTGCCGTTGACGTCGGGCTGGATGTTCGACTCTTCGTGCGTCCGCACGTGCTCGAGGCCGTAGACGAACGAGAGGCTGTCGAAGCGGTGCAGGCGATAGCCGTAGGCGATCGATCCGCCGCGGCTCCGTTCCTGGTAGCCGATGGAGAGCGGATAGTCGGTGTTGCGGTTGAAGAGGGAGATGCCGAGGCTGTTCGGCGTGTCCATGAACCAGGGATCGGCGTACGAGAGCGAGTAGAAGTTCTGCCGGTTGCCGCGCTGGAAGCTGAGGCCGAGGTTCTCGCCCTCGCCGAGGAAGTTGCGCGTCGAGAACTGGGTCTGCACGAAGAAGCCGGTGCCCTCGGAGTAGCCGCCGCCGAACTGGACGTCGTTCTTCCCCTCCTCAGTTCCCTTCACCGTCACATCGACAACCTTCTTCTCCTGGTTGACCTTGAAGTCGGGGTTGTCGTTGACCTTGAAGTAGCCGAGCTGGCCGAGCTTGTAGATCGACTGCTTGAAGGTCTCCATGTCCATGATGTTCCCCTCATCGAGGAAGATCTCGCGGCGGAGGACCTTGTCTTTGGTGGTGGTGTTGCCCTGGAACTCCAGCCGCCCGAGGTGGAACTGCTCGCCCTCGAAAACCTGGATGTGGACGTCGGTGATGTTGCCGTCGCGCTCGACGTACTCGGGATTGATGTACGAGTAGATGTAACCGCGCACGCGGTACAGCTCATCGAGCGCGTCGAGCCGGTCCTGAATGGGCTTGCGGCGGATGATGTCGCCCTTCTTGATCGGGAAGTTGCCGGTGAACGCCTCCGGCTTGAAGACGGTCGTGCCGGTGACCGTGACCTCGCCGAAGCGATGGATCGACCCTTCCTTGACCGGAATGGTGATCGTGACGCGCGGCTTCTTCGCCTTTCCGCCGGTGGTGATCTGCGGCTCGCCGAAGGCCACGTTCATGTAGCCGGAATCCTGGTAGTAGTTCTTGACGTGCTCGAGATCCTCGTCGAGCTTCGACGGGATGTAGAGGTTCTTTTTCCGGACCCAGGTGACGATGTTGTTTTCCTTCACCTCTTTCATCTGCCTGCGCAGGATGCGTGAGGAGAAGTGGGCGTTGCCGGTGAAGTTGATGCGGGCGACGGTGGCTTTGATGCCTTCGCTGATGTTGAAGACGATCTTCTTTTCGCCGGCCTCGCTGAAGTCTTCCGTGGTGGTGTCGACGGTGACGCCTTCGAATCCACCCTCGGAATACGCCTTCTTGATCGACTCGGCGGCGCGGCGGATCAGCGTCTGCTCGACGGTGTTGCCGACGTGCAGGTCGATCTTGTCCTTCTCCAGCTGCTCGTTGATCTTGGCGGTGTTCAGTTCTTTGTTGCCGCGATATTCGACCGCGCCGATGCGGGGCCGCTCCTTGACGATGGCGCGAACGATGACGCCGCCGTTCGGCGCGGTATCGGTCTCGATGCGGATGTCGTCGAAGAGTCCGGTCTGCCAGAGGTTGAGGAAGTTCTTCTGAATCGAGGCGGGATCGTAGGGGTCGCCTTGGTTGACGCCGAGGTAGACGCGGATGGTGTCGCTGGCAACGGTGGTGTTGCCGGACGCCTCGAAGCGCTCGATGCGCTGACCGGAAGCCGGCGTGCTACCAGGCCGCGGAGTGACCGGCTGCTCGGGAGTCAGCGCCGGTTCGGAGGTGATTTTTCCGGCGTCCGGACGATCGATGATCGTACCGGGCTTCGGTTTGGCGGGAGTCTGAGGCTCGGGAGTCTGGGCGAGAGCGCTTCCCGCAAAGAGTCCTGCCGCGAGGCAGATGGCGACGATTCGGTTCATAGTTTGTCTGGTGAGGCTCGTGGACAGACTGGGATCTCAGTCAGCCACGTTTTCGGGAGCACTTGCAGCCTGTCGACCTATTGACGTGCGAACCGGGACACAGGTCACGCGGGAGCCCACAACAGACCAAAGCGGCGGCGCATTCTAGCGGAAAACCGGGTTTTTAGGCGTAGGTTGCCCTGCCACCGCCAAATGACCAGTTTTCCTTCGTCACCTCGACCAGCGAGACCATGACGTCGTCGGGCCTGACGCCAAGTCGTTCCAACCGCAGGGCGATGCCGGCGTACAGGTTCTTCTTGACCTCGACCGTGCGCCCGGCGTTGAGGGTGATCTCGACGATCACGACGTCCTCGGAACGGCTCACGCCGCCGTACGACGGGTGCGTCACGATCAGGTCACGAGAAAGGCGATTCAAAATCTGGAAGCGATCATCCGGCGGAACGTTGGCCTGCGCCACCATCGCCTCATGAACGGCTTCGCCGATCGCGCGAAGCTCGGCGTCATTCTTATTGTCACGAACGTATATCTTCACCAGCGGCATGATCACCACAGTCTATCTGCTCCTCGCGGCGCTCACACTCGCAACGCCGCTTCCGCGCGTGCCGCTCGCGCCGCATGCCGGCACGCTGCGCATCGCCGTCGTCGGCGACACCGGCGAGGGCTCGGATCGCGTCGCCCACGGCATCGCCAGGCTCAACGCCCGCATGCGGCTCGACGCGATCGTGATCACCGGCGATGCGTTTTATCCCTGCGGTCCAAAGTCGGCCACCGATCCGCAATGGGACCGCGCCCGCGCGCTCAGCCAGGTCGGGGTACCGCTTCTCCCCGTCCTCGGCAATCACGATTTCTGCGGCAAGTCGGTGCCGGACGCGCAGATCGGCGCGACGACCGTCCCGCATTGGCAGTTTCCGGCACGGCAGTACGTCGTCGAGTCGAAGATCGCCGAGCTGCTGATGCTCGATACGACTCCGTTTGCGGCTGGCCGCAATGAGGATGCGGCCGATGCCATCCGCGCGCTCCCGCTAAAAAAGACGACCTGGCGCATCGTGGCCGGCCATCACCCGGTCGTCTCCTCCGGCTACCACGGCCACTTCCCGCGCGATCAGCATCACCGCATGGTGACGATCGAACCGCTGCTGAAACGCGCCCACGTCGATCTCTACCTCTGCGGCCACGACCATCACCTCGAGCTGATCGACGGTTCTCCGCGCTTTCTCATCAGCGGAGCCGGTTCGGATCCGATACCGCCAATCGTCCCGCACGCGAAAACGCTCTACCCCTCCGAAGCCACCGCCCAACTCGGCTTCGCCGTGGTCGAGCTGGACGCGCACACGATGACCATTCGATTTTTCGATGGGGACGGGAAGGCGATCAGCAGGGCGTTTGTGTTCCGGCGGTGAGAGGCGTGCGGCTTACAATGCACTTCCATGGCCTTCGATACATCTCCCGCGATGAGAGAAGCCCACCTCCGTCTCTATCGTGAAATCGGCGAGACGGGTCGAGCCCGCATCGCGGCCGAGATGAGCGATCTGCTGCGCGACCTGGCGATCGCAGGCGTCAGACAGCGTCATCCTGAGTATGGAGAAGAGCAGGTGCTGGCCGAAGTGCTGACCGTGTTTTACGGCCGCGAGCAAAAGCGGTGAGCGTTCAGGATGTACTCAAGAACCTGCGCGCCGCATTAGAAGATGCCGGCGTACCGTACATGATGACCGGCTCCTTCGTCAGTTCGGTTCACGGTATTCCGCGCGCCACGCAAGACATCGATCTCGTCATCGAGCCAACGCGCGATCAACTCATTGCGCTCATGAAGAATTTTGGCGAACCGATTTACGACTCAGACACTGACGACGCACTCGACGCGTTCCGCCGTCGGTCGATGTTCAGTGTGATTGACCGTCGAGGAATCTGGAAAATCGACTTCATCGTGCGGAAAGACAGGCCGTTCAGCAAGAGAGAGTTCGGCCGCCGGAAAGTGATCGAAATCCTTGGCGTTGCTCTGGACGCAGCGACACCGGAAGACCTTCTGCTTGCGAAGCTGGAGTGGGCAAAGCTGGGTGAATCGGAAAGGCAGATCAGAGATGCGGCCGGAATCATCGAGATTCAAGGCGAAAAGCTGGATGTCGACTACGTCGAACGATGGGCCGCGGCACTCGATATCGAAGATCAGTTGCTTGCCGCACGTCAGAAAGCAGGCTGACCCGCCGCAATTTTTGCCGATGTCGCATCGTTGGATCGCGCACTGCTTCACCTCTGTCCGAGCGTCAGAGCTGAACAAATACTCTGACAGGAACGGACACAAATGCCTTTTGAATTACTCGGGCTCGACCCGAAAATCGCCAAAGCCGTGCGCGAAGCCGGCTACACGGAACCGACCCCCATCCAGACCAAAGCAATCCCCCTCGTGCTGCGCGGGCACGACGTCATCGGCATCGCGCAGACAGGGACCGGCAAGACCGCCGCGTTCGTGCTGCCGATTCTGCAGCGGCTCTCCACGCGCGGCTCCTCCACCAACCGCCGCGTCATGCGCGCGCTGGTCATCGCCCCAACCCGCGAGCTGGTCGTACAGATCGAAGAGAACGTGCGCAAGTACGCGCGCCATCTCCATCTCCGCATCGCCACCGTCTACGGCGGCGTCGGCGAGCGGCCGCAGATCCAGGCCCTGCGCGCCGGCACCGAGATCGTCATCGCCACGCCGGGCCGGCTCATCGATCTGATGGATCAGGGTCACGTCGACTTCTCCGGCCTCGAAGTGGCCGTGCTCGATGAAGCCGATCGCATGCTGGACATGGGCTTCCTCCCGGCCATGCGCCGCATCGTCAAGGCGCTGCCGAAACAGCGGCAGACGATGATGTTCTCGGCCACGCTCTCGAAAGAGATCGAGACGCTGACGAACGAGTTCCTCAGCAACGCCGAGGTCGTGCAGATCGGCCGCAGGGCCAACCCGGCGGAACTGGTCACGCAGTTCGTCTACGAAACGACCAAAGAAGCGAAGCTGCCGCTGCTGCTGCATCTCCTTCGCGACAAGACCCTCGATTCGGTACTGGTCTTCTCGCGCACCAAGCATGGCGCCGACAAGATCGCCCGCAAGCTCGCCGCGTCCGGCATCAACACCGCCACGCTGCACTCCAACCGCAGCCAGAGCCAGCGCATCGCCGCGCTCAAGGCCTTCAAGGCCGGCACCGTGCGCGTGCTCGTGGCCACCGACATCGCAGCGCGCGGAATCGACGTCGAAGGGATCTCGCACGTCGTCAACTACGACTTCCCGCCGCAGCCGGAGGATTACGTCCATCGCATCGGCCGCACCGGGCGTGCCAAAGCGATCGGCGACGCCATCAGCTTCGTCACGCCCGACGATCGCGGCAACCTGCGCGACCTGGAGCACTTCATCTCCCGCGGCATTCCGCGCAAGGTGGCGGAAGGATTCGACGCCAGCGCGTACAAAGCGGTTGCGCCGACCATGACCTCGTGGAGGCCGTCGCGGCCATCGCGTCCGGCAGCCGTTCGTCCGCAGCGGCCGAGTACGTACGCCAGCTCGCGTCCAAAGTCGGGTTCGCGACCGCCCGCCGGCGGCAACGGCCGCACGGCCATCAACTCCACGCCGCGATTCGCCGACCGCACGCGGCGCAGGCCGTAGCGAACTTAGGCCGGACTCTCCAGTCCGACCGACTGACCAAGGTCTGAACGTGCAGCGACGAGGTGGATTCAGGAGAGGTCGGACTGGAGAGTCCGACCTACGTACGACCTACGTTTCATCCGCGCGCGGTGTACTGCTTCTCGTAATACGCCTTGAACTCCGCGCTGCGCTCCTTGATGGCGCGCCACCACGGCTCGTTCTGGACGTACCACTGCACGGTGCGGCGCAACGCGTCGTCGAAGTCGGTGGCGCAGCGGAAGCCCACCGACTCCACTTTCGACATGTCGATCGAATAGCGGCGGTCGTGTCCCTGCCGGTCGGCCACGCGCTTGATCAGCGAGTCCGGCTTGCCGGTCAGTTCCAGGATCTTCCGCGTGATCTCGCGGTTCTCGCGCTCGTTGCCGCCGCCGATGTTGTACGTCTCGCCGTTCACGCCGTGCTCGATCAGGAAATCGACCGCGGCGCAATGATCGTCGACGTACAACCAGTCGCGCACGTTGCGGCCGTCGCCGTACAGCGGCAGCGGCAGATCGTCGATGGCGTTGGTGACGAAGAGCGGGATGAGCTTCTCCGGATACTGCCACGGCCCGAAGTTGTTCGAGGCGCGCGTGACGATGACCGGCAGGCCGTAGGTCTGCGAGTAGGCGTAGGCCATGCGGTCGCCGCCGGCTTTCGATGCCGAATAGGGATTGCGCGGGTTCAGCGGGTCTGTCTCTTTGAATGAACCGCTGTCGATCGAGCCGTAAACCTCATCGGTCGAGATCTGCACGAAACGCTTCAGAGAATGCTTGCGCGCCTCTTCGAGCAGAACCAGCACGCCGTGAACGTCGGTCTCGATGAACGTGCCCGCTTCCATCAGCGAGCGGTCGACGTGCGTCTCGGCGGCGAAGTTGACGACGACGTCGACGCCGCTTCCATCGACCCCTTTGTAGGCTTCGGCAACATCCTCGGGCTTGGCGATGTCGCCATGGAGGAAGCGGTAATTCGGCTTCCCTTCGTACTCGGCGAGGTTCTCGCGAATGCCGGCGTACGTCAGCTTGTCGAGGTTCACGACCTGGGCGTCGCCGTACTTGTTGAAAAGGTAACGAACGAAATTCGATCCGATAAAACCGGCACCGCCGGTGACGAGGTAGCGCATGAGGGGGCGGTTTTTAGCACGAATGGGCGCCTGGAGAAAGGCGGGAAGCGGAATGTTGAATGTTCAATGTTGAGTGTTGAATGTTAAATGGGCTTCACGTTTCCCTCGTTCAACATTCAACATTGAACACTCAACATTCAACATTTCGCTTTTGACGTCCATGTCGCCATTCCGAACCGAGCTCAGAAATCTCATCCGCCTCGCCGCTCCTCTCGCCGCGGCCCAGGCAGGCACGCAGGTCATGGGCCTGGTCGATCTGGCGGTCGTCGGGCGCCTTGGTGCGCGCGAGCTCGGGGCAGCGGGGCTCGGCAACGCCATCTTCTTCACCATCTCCATCCTGGGCATGGGGATCGTCTTCGGCGTCGATCCGATGATCTCGCATGCCTTCGGCGGCGGCGATCCGGTGCGCGCCCGGCACGTGCTGTGGCAGGGGATCTGGCTTGCGATCGGAGTGACGGTGGTGCTGACGATCGCGTTGCTCTTCTCCCCGATGCTCTTTCCGCTGTTTGGAGTGCAGGCATCGCTGCAACCGCTGGCCATTCAGTTTCTTCTCGTGCGCACCGCGGGGCTGGCTCCGCTGCTGCTGTTCCTCGTCCTGCGCGCCTATCTGCAGGCGCAGCACGTCACCCGGCCGATGGTGGTGGCGATGCTGATCGGCAATGTGTTCAATCTCGTTTCGGACATCGTCCTCGTCTTCGGATATGGCCCGTTCCCCCGCATGGGCGTGGCTGGCGCGGCGCTGTCGACGGACCTCGGCGCAATTCTGCAGCTGGCCATCGTGGCCTGGACGGTGAAGTCGATTCATCTGCCGCCACACGACTTCGGCGACCTGCACAAAGCGAACTGGCCGGAGATTCGCCAGGCCATCCGGCTCGGAACTCCGATCGGCTTGCAGATGGCGGCCGAGCTGGGAGTCTTCGCCTTGGTCGGTCTCCTGGCCGGCCACCTCGGCGCGATCGATCTGGCCGCGCACCAGCTGGTGCTGGCCTTCGCCTCGCTGACGTTCACCATCGCCGTCGGTGTGGCCTCGGCCGGTTCCGTGCGCGTCGGCCTCGCCGTCGGTGCCCGCGATCAGCCGCGCACACGCACGGCCGGTTTCGCCGCGATCGTGGGCGGAACGGGGTTCATGCTCATCGGCGCCTCGATCTTCGCTCTCTTCCCGCGTGCTGTAGCCCGACTGCTGACCGATCAGGAGGCCGTGATCGCCGCATCCGTCCCGATCCTGCTCATCGCCGCCGTCTTCCAACTCTCCGACGGCCTGCAGGCGATCGGCGCCGGCGTTCTCCGCGGCGCGGGCGACACGGTCTTCCCGCTCGCCTCCAACCTCGTCGGCCACTGGCTGGTCGGCCTCCCCATCGCCCTCTACCTCGGATTCCACCGCAACATGGGGATCGTCGGATTGTGGTGGGGCCTTTGCGCGGGGCTGACCGCGGTAGCGATATTGCTGCTGTTCCGATTCAACCGGTTATCGAAGACAGAGATCGTGCCGATCACACGAAGCGGACAACCGGCGAAGCCAGCCCTGGAACCGTAGCACCCTGTGGAAGTCAGGCTCCGTCCTGTGTTCGACAAGGTCCGCCCTGTCGATGTCAGGCTCCGTCCTGAGTTCGACAAGGTCCGCCCTGTCGATGTCAGCCCGCGTCCTGTGTTCGACAAGGTCCGCCCTGTCGATGTCAGGCCGCGCCCTGACGCCCATGAGCCATGGCTAGTCTTCGTCAGGCCGCGCCCTGACCGTGACAAGGCCGGCCGTGGGAAGCGTAGAGCAGGCAGGATGCCTGCTCTACGCTGGCGATGCTAACTAGGGTCGCTTGCGCAATTCGCTGGTGATCTCGCCGAGCAGCTCGATCACTTTCTGGTTCTGCGCCTCCGTCCGCCGTTGCGAGGCGCGCGTCGACTGCATCCAGATGTAGCAGAGATAGATGATGACCAGACTGGCGGCGGCGAGGAGGTACAGCACGTCAGTAGATCTTCCACAGCCGCGTCAGATAGTCGGCGAAGGTCAGCACGAAGAGGACGCCGAGCCAGAGGAATGAGGCGATCACCACCACCCAGGTCAGGCGCGTGGAGTGGATGACGTGCATGAAGAAGAGGATCACCAGCACGGCTTTGATCGTGGCGATGAGCAGGGCGATCGGGGTGTTCATCAGGCCGAGGTCGATGGTGGAAACCCACCAGGTCAGCAGCGTTCCCACGGCGAGCGCGAGGAACACGGCGATGTAGATCCACATCGGCGTGACGTGTATGTGCGGAGCGTGTTCGTCAGACATGGTGGACACCGTGAATGAGGTAGAGGAAGGGGAAGAGGAAGATCCAGACGATATCGACGAAGTGCCAGTAAAGGCCCATGATCTCCACCGGGCCGTAGTACTCGGGGCCGAAGTGACCGCGCCAGGCGCGCGTCATCATCCAGATCAGCAGGCCGGCGCCGATGACCATGTGCAGCGCGTGCAGACCGGTCATCCCCCAGTAGAAAACCATGAAGAGCTGGACCTTCGGCGCCAGCGCGGGGATCTCGTTCCAGGTGAAGTGCACGCCGGGGAAGAGTCCCTCGTGGTAGTGCTGCCAGTACTCGATGCCTTTGACCGCCATGAAGGTCGAGCCGAAGACGAGCGTGGCGAAGAGCATGGCCACGGTGCCTTTGCGCTTCCCGAGTTGGGCGTTGCGGACCGCCAGCGCCATGGTCAAGGAGCTGATGATGAGGACGATGGTGTTCAGACCCCCATAAAGTTTGTTCTGTTGCTCCGCACCGATCGCCCATGCCTCGGGATACAGAATCCGGTAGACCCAGTAGGCGCAGAGGACACCGCCGAAGAAGAGGATCTCGGTGGAGAGGAACATCCACATCCCGAGCGTCGACGCTTCGTGCTGCTGGCCGAGGTCCTCGAAGTGATGCTGGAGGAACGGGTGATGGGCGTGCTCTTCGTGAGTCACGGGAGCTGTGCCGTCGAGAGGGATGTCAGACATTCTGCGTGTCCCCCATCGCCTTCATCATGGCCGGGTAGTCGTAGGCGTCCCAGGTCACGACCGGCGTCTCGTGGAAGTTCTCCATCGGCGGCGGTGACGACGTCGCCCACTCCAGGCCGACGGCGCCCCACGGATTCGGTCCGGCCTTGCGGCCGTACCAGAGTGACCAGATGAGATAGACGAGCGGAAGTGCATAGCCGACCGCGAGCACCGAGGCACCGGCGGTGGACATCACGTTGAGCACCTGGAACTCCGGCGCGTAGGCGTGGTAGCGGCGCGGCATGCCGAGGTAGCCGAGGATGAACTGCGGGAAGAAGGTGAGATTGAAGCCGGCGAAGATCAGCAGCGCCGCCAAGCGCGCCCACCATTCGGGATACATGCGGCCGGTGATCTTCGGCCACCAGTAGTGCAGACCGGCCATGTAGGCCATGACCGCGCCACCGACCATGATGTAGTGGAAATGGGCGACGACGAAGTAGGTGTCGGTCACGTGGACGTCGAGTCCGATCGCGGCGAGAAACAGTCCCGTCACGCCGCCGATGGTGAAAAGGCCGATGAAGCCGAGGATGTAGAGCATCGGCGTCATCAGCGCCACGGATGCCCGATACAGCGTCGCCGTCCAGTTGAAGACTTTGATCGCCGAGGGGACGGCCACGAAGTAGCTGAGGAAAGAGAAGATCATCGCCGAGTAGACCGAGATCCCGGCCACGAACATGTGGTGCGCCCACACCAGGAAGCCGAGGAAGGCGATAGCGAGCGATGAGTAGGCCACAAAGGCGTAGCCGAAGATCTTCTTGCGCGTGAAGGCGGCCACGACCTCCGAGGCCACGCCCATGGCCGGCAGAATCATGATGTAGACCGCCGGGTGGGAGTAGAACCAGAACATGTGCTGGAACAGCAGCGGATCACCGCCGAGCGCGGGATCGAAGATGCCGACGTGCACGACGCGCTCGAACATCAGCATGACCAGCGTGATCGCCAGCACCGGCGTCGCCAGCAGCTGCACGATGCTGGTGGCGTACATGGCCCACACGAACAGCGGAAGACGGAACCAGGTCAGGCCCGGAGCGCGCATGCGATGAATCGTGACCAGAAAATTGAGTCCGGTGAGGATTGACGAGAAGCCGACGATGAAGGCGGCGAAGGTGACGCCGAAGACGTGGGTGTTCGAGTATTGGGTAGAGAACGGCGTGTAGAACGTCCATCCCGTGTCGACGCCGCCGGTGATGATGATGTACAGCCCCAACACCGCGGCGATCATGTAGAGGTACCAGCTCAGGAGGTTGATCTTCGGGAAAGCCAGGTCCTTCGCCCCAAGCATCAGCGGCAACAGGAAATTGCCGAGAACGGCGGGGATCGATGGGATGAGGAAGAAGAAGATCATCACGATGCCGTGCAGCGTGAAGAACTTGTTGTAGGTGTCGCTGGTGAGCAGATCGCCTTCGGGCGTCAGCAGCTCGATGCGCATGACCACGGCGAAGAAGCCGCCGAGCATGAAGAGCGCGGTGATGGAAAAGAGATAGAGGATGGCGATGCGCTTGTGGTCCTTGGTCAGGAGCCAGGAGAGCGCGCCGTAATCGTGAGTGATGTAGTTGCGCGTCCCTTCCGGCTCGACGAAACGGACGTCCTGCAGTGTCACTGAGCTCATGGCTTCGTACCTTTGTTGCCTGCGCCCGGGTTGAGCGGCGAGCCGGCGCTGGTCTTGATGGATGACGGAGTCTCGACGGGAACGACGGCCGTTTTCTGCGCGCCGAGGGAGTGGACGTAGGAGACGAGCTTGAGGAGATCGTCTTCACTCATCTGTCCCTGGAACGTCGGCATGATGCCGGTGAAGCCTTTTACGATCTTCGCCTGCGGGTTGAGGATCGATTCGCGGATGTAGTTCTCGTCCGCGAGCACGGTGGCGTCGTTCGACAGCATCACGTTCGTGCCGTAGAGGCCTGCCAGCACGGGACCGCGGCCGGTGGCGTCGTTGGTGTGGCAGGTGTTGCAGGCGTATTTCTGGAAGAGCTTTTCGCCCTGTGAGGCCAGCGAGCCTTCGGCGCCGCCGGCCAGCCACTTCTGATAGTCGGTCGGTTCCATCACTTCCACCCAGCCGGTCATTCCGGAGTGCAGCGTGCCGCAGTACTCGGCGCAGAAAATGTGGAAGCGGCCGGTCTTGGTGGCCTGGAACCACATCTCCTTGTAGCGGTTCGGCAGCACGTCGGCCTTCACCCGGAAGGCGGGGAAGTAGAGGCTGTGGATCACATCCTCCGAGGCCATGGTGATGCGGATCGGGCGGCCGACGGGAACGTGCAGGGTGTTGATCTCGCGCTGGCCGCTGGGATGCTGGAACTTCCACATCCACTGTTTGCCGGTGGCGTAGATGTCGAGGGCGTTGTCGGGAACGCGCTGGATGCGGAAGTAGAGCCACGATCCCCAGACGAACATGAACATGAAGAAGAGGAAGGGGATGATGATCCAGGCCGCCTCGAGCGCCTTCGGCGGCTCGTAGTCCTGGGCCAGCTCGTTTTCCGGCGTGCGGCGGTACTTGATGGCCAGATAGAAGATGACCACGAAGATGAGCACCGAGACGGTGCCGGTGACGACGCAGAGGAAGGTCATCAGCGCATCGACGTCGGGCGCGATGGTGGAGGCCTGCTGCGGCCACAGCGGGAAGTCGGAAAGCATCATCGCGTGTGCTCTTTGCGGACCATGATGAAGATGAATCCGAACAGACCGAGCATGGTGGCCACGCCGCCGGCGCGGACGAAGTTCATGGCGGTGCGGCTGTACCTGCCGGTGGCCGGATCGTAGTGATAGCAGAGGAGAAGGATGGCGTCAGTCGTTGAGCCGATCTTGCCGGCCGAGGCTTCGACGAGCGCCAGGCGGAGATCGCGCGGCTTGTATTCGAAGCCGTAGAGGTAGCGGGAGATGTGGCCCGACGGCGTGGTGGCGATGAGCGCGGTGGCGTGCGCGAACTGGTCGGTCTTGGGGTCGTAGGCGAATTGGAAACCGGCGGTGTTCGTCAGCCGCTTGATGGCGCTTTCGGGTCCCGTCAAAAAGTGCCAGCCGTTGGCGGCGCCGAAGCGGCCGTAGCGCTTGACGTACATATCCTTCTTCATGGCCGCCTGCTCGGGCGTGTCGCGCGGATCCATGCTGACGGTGACGACGTCGAACTCCTTGCCGATGTCGAAGCGCAGTTCGGTGAGGGCGCTGGTGACGCCGTCCATGACCATCGGGCAGAGCATCGGGCAGCGGTAGTACATGAAATTGAGGAGGACGGGCTTGCCGTGGTTGAAGTACTGGCCGAGGCGGACGACGTTGCCGGTTTCATCGCGGAGCATCAGGTCCATCGGAAGCTGGGCGTTGAGGTTCTGCGTAATCGCCACGTTTCCGGGGAGCTCGGGAGGCGTCGCGGAGTTTTTCTGGGCGAGGATTGGCGTTGCCATCAGGATCAGCGCCAAAAGCAGTTTCACGCGGAGGCGCGGAGACGCGGAGAGAGGCTTCATGGCGCCACCACCGGCAGACCGCGCTGCACGACCAGTTGCTTGGCGGTTTCGATTGGAATCCGCACGATTCCTTTCTGCTGATCGACCCATCCCGCTTTGTTGAGCGCTTCCTCTTCGGCCTTGCGCATGTCGGCCATGTCGGTCACCGGGGTATTCGCCGTCGGCAGGATGGTCTTGCTCGGGAACGGCTGCAGCCGCGGCGTGGCCGGCACGTTGGACGGCGGAGCCATCATCGTCAGCGGTTGCGACGCTTCGTTGCGGAAGTGGCGGGCATAGGCGTGGAACTGCATGTAGAGAACGAAGTGCGTGACGAACGCAAAGATGATGAAGATCACCACGGCCCACAGAAGCGCACGGACGTTGACGTCGCTCTCTTCGTGGCGCGTCTCCGGATTGACGATGTCGTCGTCGCGGTAGGGAGCGTGATCAGGCATGGACCTTCAGCGCTCCTTCCCGAATCGCTTCTTCGACCCAGGTCTCGTGAATGGGGATGATGCTCTGGCCGCGGAGCTGGCCGATGAAGGCCCAGATCCAGACGCCGCCGATGCCGAGGAGGGAGGTGAGGTCCATCCACGACCAGGTGAAATGCTCGCCGTACCACGAGGGAGCGACGAGCCAGTAGAGAACCACGTAGCGCATCACGATCACGATCACGGCCACGATGGCGATGGTCTTCGGCTTGTCCTTGATCGACCGCATCAGCAGCATTCCGAACGGCAGGAAGAAGTGGAACATACACACGGCGAACGCCACCGCGCCCCACATCCCCGTGTTGCGGACGAGGTAGTGCGGGATCTCCTCGTGCAGGTTGGCGTACCAGATCAGCAGGAATTCGGAGAAGGTGGTGTAGGCGTAGAACATGACGAACGCCAGCATCAGATTGCCGAGGTCGCGGAAATGCGTCGGCTTGAGCACGCCGCGCATGGCGTCGGTGTTGGCCAGCTGGGCGAAGAAGAAGGTCACGAACGCCAGCGCGGAGAGGCCGCAGCCGACAACGAAGGTGATGCCGTACATCGTGGAGCTGAATTTCGGCTCGGTGGAGAGCATCCAGTCGATCGATGCGAAGGTCAGCGTCAGCACGATCATCACCAGCCCCGACGCGGCCCATTTGCGGCGCGAAAGCTCGGTGTAGGGCGAGCGGTCTTTGTAGAAACGAAGCGAGAGCACACGGATGCGCCAGGCCCAGAGGTTCCAGAGGGCGAAGTAGAGCGCGGCGAAGATCAGGAAGCGCTTCCAGTTCAGCCAGTCGATCTTCTGGCGGACGTTCTCGTCGGCCATGGCCCAGGCGGTGTCCGACCACGGGTAGAGATGCTTCATCCCGAAAAGGATGGGGATGAAGAAGAGCACCATCCAGAGCATCGTGCGCGCGGAAGCGCCGAGCGGGCGGCGGATCATGAGGCCCCATTCGCCGCCGGTGACGTACTGCAGCATCAGCACCGCCAGCGAGCCGGCTACGATCGAGAACCAGAAGAGGAAGCTCGGCAGGTAGGCGCGGAAGAACGTCTGCGGATTGACGAAGTATCCGACGATGCTCAGCGCCAGGCCGATGATGCCGATGATCAGCGCCGGCATCCGCCAGCGATCGATGCCGGTGGCCGGGGCGGTCCGAACGTCCGCCGTCACGGCTTGCCTCCCGACAACTCCGCCCGCTGCGCCGGCGGCAGGTCGTTGATCGTGCCGTTGCGGCTCAGCTGCAGCGCGCGGATGTAGGCGATGACGGCCCAGCGGTCGTTGACCGGCACCTGGACCGCGTACGACGGCATGGCGCCGAATCCGTTGGTCATCACGTCGAAGAAGTGTCCTGTTTTGGCGTTGCGCAACGCGTCGGTGTGAAACGACGGCGGATGGCGCAGACCGCGCGAGGGGATCATGCCGTTGCCGTCGCCGCCGCGCCCGGGGCACGGCGAGCAGTAGATGTTGAAGCGTTCCTGCCCGCGGTTCATGACCGCCATAGTGACCGGGAAGGGGTAGCCGTCGCCGTCGGCATTGTCGATCTTGCCGGTGACGAGAAATCCCTCCAGCGGCAGCTCCCCTCGAGCAACAGTTCCGGGGATACGCGGCCGGGCGGACATGCCGTCGGCGAAGAAGTCGGACGGTTCGAGCGGGTCGTACTTGGGTTGATTGGCCATCTTCTGGCGGCAGGCAGTCACCGCGAGGAGAAGGAGCACAGACAAGAGTGTCTGTGCCACATTGACACGGGTCTTTGCCACAGGCATGGCCGATGTGGCACAGACACTCTTGTCTGTGCTTTGGAAAATCTCCCTACCACGGGACATCGACAACCTCCCGCGGATGGAGTGCCTCGAGAAACTGCCAGACGCCGTCGAAGTCGAACTTCGGATCGCGGGCCTGGATGACCAGGAAGAACTTGTCGCGCGAGGCCTGGTCGAAGCGGCGCACGTTGAAGACCGGGTGATACGGCATCGGCAATCCGTTGAGGGCGAGCATGCCGAAGACGGCGGCGAACGCGGCGACCAGGATGGTGCACTCGAAGGTGATCGGAATCCAGGCCGGCCATGAGTTGAACGGCTTGCCGCCGATGTTGAGCGGGTAGCTGATGACGTTGGCGTACCAGCACATGAAGAAGCCGGCGACGCCGCCGATGATGCCGCCGCCAAGAACCAGGGCCGACATCCCGGTCGTTTTCATCCCCACCGCTTCGTGCAGTCCGTGAATCGGAAACGGCGAGAAGGCATCCATCTCCGTGAAGCCGGCGTCGCGCGCGGCCTCGGCGGCAGCCGTGAGCTCGGCCGGCGAGGTGAACTCGGCGATGATGCCGTACGTTCCGCTTCTGATTTTGCCGACGCCCATCGCTTACGCCTCGTGTCCTTCCGGATGCGCCTGCGCCTCGGGGAGCATGGTGCGCATCTCGAAGATGGAGATCATCGGCAGGAATCGAACAAACAGGAACAGCAGGAAAAGGAAGAGCCCGATCGAGCCGAGGTACATGCTCCAGTCCCAGCGCGTGCCGTGGTACATGCCCCACGACGACGGCAGGAAGTCGCGATGCAGCGACGTCGGGATGATGACGAAGCGCTCCAGCCACATGCCGACGTTGACGAACATCGCCGTGACGAAGAGGCCGAACGTGGACGTGCGCATGCGCCGGAACCACATCATCTGCGGCGCCAGGCCGTTGCAGACGATCAGCATCGCGTACATCTTCCAGTACGGTCCGGTCACGCGGTTGAGCCACATGTAGCGCTCGAACCCGTTGCCGCTGTAGTAGGCGAAGAACGCTTCCATGGCATACGAGTAGAAAACGATCATGCCGGTGGCCAGCATGATCTTGCCCATGTTCTCGAGGTGCTTCATGGTGATGAAGTCCTGGAGGTTGAACATCTTCCGCGCCGGGATAGCCAGCGTGAGCACCATGGCGAAACCTGCGTAGACCGCGCCGGCGACGAAGTACGGCGGGAAGAAGGTGGCGTGCCATCCCGGGAGCTGCGCGACGGCGAAGTCGAAGGAGACGATCGTGTGGACCGAGAGCACGAGCGGCGTCGAGAGTCCTGCCAAGAGCAAATAGGTCGCTTCGTAGCGGAACCAGTGCTTGGCCGAGCCGCGCCAGCCGAGTGAGAGCATGCCGTAGATGACGCGTGAGACCTTGCCGCGGGCGCGGTCGCGCAGCGTGGCCAGATCGGGGATCAGGCCGACGTACCAGAAGAGCGCCGAGACGGTGGCGTAGGTCGAGACCGCGAAGACGTCCCACATCAGCGGGCTGCGGAACTGCGGCCACAACGTCATCGTGTTCGGGTAGGGGAAGAGCCAGAAGTCGTACCACGGACGGCCGGTGTGCAGCGCCGGATACAAACCGGCCGCGGCGACGGCGAACAGCGTCATCGCTTCGGCGAATCGATTGATCGAGGTGCGCCACTCCTGCCGGAGCAGCAGCAGAATCGCCGAGATCAGCGTGCCGGCGTGGCCGATGCCGATCCACCAGACGAAGTTGAGGATGTCGAAGCCCCAGCCGATGGGATGGTTGATGCCCCAGATGCCGACGCCGACAAAGATGAGTTTCCCGATCGTCGCCGTGAGCACCATCACCCCGAAACAGCCGGCCATGAAGCCGAGCCACCAGAGCTTCGGCATCCGCTTGCGCAGGACGATGGCGCTGATCTGATCCGTGACCGAGGCAAAGGTATGCCCCGGCTCCACCGTCGGAACGGGGATGAAGCGTTCCGGGATCTCCTGCGTTACAGGGCGGATTTCGTGGACGGGGGTCTGGTCGGTTGCCATGATTTCAAAAAAGGCGTTTCACCACAGAGACACAGAGAGATTTTCTCTGTGACCTCTGTGTCTCTGTGGTTCAACGCTTCGAACATTCAACATTTCTTATCCCTTGATCTCAGGATTCGGGTTCCTGATCGCGCCGAGGTAAGTAGTACGAGGCCGCGTATTGAGCTCGGCCAGCAACGCGTAATTCGTCGGCTCGCCTTTCAACCCAGCAACGCGGCTGGCAGGATCATTCATATCGCCAAACACGATCGCGTCCGTCGGACACGCCTGCTGGCAGGCCGTGACCACTTCCCCATCGCGAACGCGGCGGCCCTGTTTCTCGGCGTCGATCTTGGCGGCGTTGATGCGCTGCACGCAGTACGTGCACTTCTCCATGACGCCGCGCGTTCGGACGGTCACGTCGGGATTGCGCAGCGCCTTGAGCGCCGGCGTTTCGTAGTCGCTGTAGTGGAAGAAGTTGAAGCGCCGTACTTTGTACGGACAGTTGTTCGAGCAGTAGCGCGTGCCGACGCAGCGGTTGTAGGTCATGTCGTTCAGACCTTCGCCGCTGTGCGACGTGGCGCCGACCGGGCAGACCGGCTCGCACGGCGCCTGCTCGCACTGCATGCACGGCACCGGCTGGTGGTAGACCTCGGGGTTCTCCGGATCGCCCTTGTAGTAACGATCGATGCGCAGCCAATGCATCTCGCGCTCGGCCAGCACCTGCTCCTTGCCGACCACCGGGATGTTGTTCTCCGACTGACAGGCGGTCACGCAGCCGTTGCAACCGGTGCAGACCGAGGTGTCGATGACCATGGCCCAGGCGTGCGACTTGTACTCGAAGCCCGGATACATCGACTCCTTACTCTGCTCTTCTTCCGGTTTGTGCTCGCGTACAAAGTCGGGCTTCTTCAGATACTCCTCGAAGGTGGCCGAACGGATGATGCCGCGATCGGCGCCGGTGTCGCTGGCGTTCAGGCTCTGATGCTCCTGCGTGCAGGCCACGTCGTACGGGCCGACGTTGGTCAGCGCGATTTCGGCGCCTTGACCGCCGTCGAGCGCATCGGAGAACCGGAACGGCGTAACGTCGACGCCGGCCGTGAGGCTCGCCAGATGGAACGACGCCAGGCTCGGCGCGAGCATGCTTTCCGCCGCCACCGGCGACGCGATCTTGCCGCCGCGCGTCCGGCCGTAGCCGAGGAACATGGTGATGGTGCCGTCGGCATGGCCGGGCACGACCCAGATCGGTGTACGCAGCGTGCGGCCGCGGTACTTGATGTCGGCGAGCAGCGTCTGTTTTTCGTTGACCAGCGCGTCGCGCCGCTTGTCGTCGTAGCCGATGGCGACGGCAGTCTTCGGGCTGACCAGCGCCACGTTCTCCCAGCAGATCTTCGTCTGCGGTTTCGGCAGCTCCTGCAGCCAGGCGTTGTTGGCGTATCGCCCGTCGTAGACGTTCGGATCGGGAAGGATGCGCAGTTCGTATCCAGCCGCCGCATTCGCGGCTTGACCCCCTGGGAGCGCGGGCGTCCCGCCCGCTGTTCTCGCAGGCAATGCCGACCCCGCGATGACGCCATCATTCAGCCACTTCCGCCAGGTCGCGTTGAAGTTGAGCGCCCCCGCTTTCGACGTCCAATACGCGCGCACGATCTCGTACGGCGACTGATCCAAGCCTCCGAGCAGCGCGCCGAGCACTTCATGCGCCGACCGCCCGTTGTACAGCGGCGCGATCAGCGGCTGGACGATCGACACCGTCCCGTCGTGCCCGCGCGCGTCGCTCCACGACTCCAGGTAGTGCGTCTCCGGAATGTGCCAGTGCACGTGCATCGACGTCTCGTCGTAGTACGGCGCCAGGTGGGCGCGGAAGGGCACCTTGTCCAGCGCCTTGACGAACTGGAGATCGCTCGGCGCGTCGTAGACCGGGTTGCCGCCGAGCATGATCAGCGTCTTGACCGCGCCGGCGTTCATGTCGGCGACGAGCTGCTTGAGCGAATCGAGCTGATTGACCGGAGCTACCTCTGGTGAATCCGTGATCGTGATCGTCGATCCGATGTTGCCGAGGGCCTGGTTGATGGCCATGGCGACGGCGTGGACGGCCGGCGGCTGCTCCTCGCCGGCGACGACGATGCTGGCTCCGCGGTTCTTCTGCAGATCGCGGACGAGGGCGGCGATCCAATCGACGTGATCGGGCGCGGCTCCCGCGCCGGCGATCGCCCGGGCGTAGGCCTCGATCTGCGACGGGCGGACTGCCAGGCGATGATCGGCGATCGATCCGGTACCCGTCGGGCCGGACTCGATCACATAGAGCCGGTTGATCGACGTCGTCCCCTTGCGCACCTTGCGGCGGCTGGAGAAATCGCGCGCGTAGCGGAGATGGCCGGGACCGCGATCGAGAATGTCGGAATCGAGCGAGACCACGATATTCGCTTTGTCGAAGTGATAGACGGCGTTGGCGTAACCGCCGAACGCCAGGCGCAATCCTTCGCGCACGTTGTGCCCGCCGGCCGGCTCCCACTGATGCCATTTCGCGCCGGAAGACTGCGCCAGGAACTGCTGGATCTGCGCGCCGAGGGTCGGCGAAGTAATGGTCTGCGTCAGGAGACGGACGCCGCCGGCTTTGACCGCTGGGGCTAGCGTGGCCAGGAACTCGCTCCAGGTCGAGATCTCGCCGAGGTGGCGGACTACCTGCGAACGATCAGGATCGTAGAGGCCGAGGATCGAGGCCTGCATCCATGAATTCGTCGCTCCGAGGCTCGATGGATGATCCGGATTCCCCTCGATCTTCGTCGGCCGGCCCATGTGGCTCTCGACGAGAACGCCGTGCGCGTAACCGCTGATCGGCATCGCCGAGGCGAAGAAGACCGGCTTGCCCGGGATGAGCCCTTCCGGTTGGCGGACGTAGGGGACGATCTTCTCCGCGGGACGATTGCAGGCCGCCAGGCCGCCGAGAGCCATCGAGGCGCCCATCAACTTGACGAAATCGCGGCGGTCGACGCCGCGCTCCAGCGCCAGCGCGCCAGCGGGGAACTCCGTCTCCACGACCTGCTCGAAATCCTCGCGCGACAGCTCCTCGAGGCTCCGCCAGTACTCGGGGCCGAGCCGTTTTTTGAAACTTGCGAGGTTCAGTTCGTTCGGATCGTTCATCGTTTACTCGGGCTGTCGGCTGTCGGCCCGACAGCCAACACCCTGCTCTAGTAATGACATGTCGAACACGCCGTCAACTTCTGAATGTTGTACTCCTGCACCAGCTTCGGGCCGATGCTCTCCTGATCTTTGGCGATGTAGGCCATATTGAACACTTCGCTGCGCGGACGGACGAACTTCTCCGGCGCGCGGTGGCAATTGAGGCACCACTCCATCGTCAGCGGCGAGGCCTGATAGGTCAGCGGCATCTGGTCGATGCGGCCGTGGCAGCTCTCGCAGCCGATCCCTTTGTTGACGTGAATGGAGTGGTTGAAATGGACAAAGTCGGGCAGCCGGTGCACGCGCGACCAGACGATCGGCTTGCCGCTGGCGAAGCTGTCGCGCACCGGCTGCAGCATGTCGGCGTTGGTCCAGATCTGTGCGTGGCAGTTCATGCAGGTCTGCGTCGGCGGGATGCCGGCGAAGTTCGAGGTCTCGACACTGGTGTGGCAATACCGGCAATCGATCCCCAGTCCGGCGACGTGATGCTGGTGGCTGAACGGGACCGGCTGCTCCCGCTCGATCCCCTGGTCGGTGGCATACGGCGAGCGCACCACGCCTCCGATCACCCACAGCACGAAGGCGACGACGAACACTGCGCCGAAGATCGTGACGCGGGCGAGAGTATTGGCGTACCGTTGGAAAATCTGAGCCATTTACAGGCGGCTACCTCGGTGGGATGCGACAGGAGCAAAAACGGCCGCGATCATATCCAAAACAGTCAGTGACGCAAGACACGGGATTCAGTGCGTGCACGAGTCACACCTTTTTCGGTGCCACCCGCGACACGCCACCCGAAACGATGAGGGCCATGACACTGGCGCTGTCGACGGCCAGCGACTCCACCCGCTCCCTCCCCACGACCACGAGCGTGCCCGCCATGCTGTACGAGAACGGCAGGTAGACCGCGATCTGGCCGGGCATCGATAGAAATCCAAGATCATCCTGCGTGACGAACCCCAACGTCCGCACGCCATCGGTGATCGTCACCGCCACCGGCTGATCGAACCGCTTCTTGTCCCCGACGAACGCTTCGAGGAGATCTTTGATCGACGCATAAATCAACCGCACCAGCGGCGCACGCGTGAACACCGCCTCGGTGAGCTGCAGAAACTTGCGCACAAGGAAGTTCGACGCCACCGCCCCGATGGCGATGATGGCCACGATGGTGACCACGAACCCAACCCCCGGCGTCTTCAACTTCAGCAACGCATCGATCCGGACAAAGGCCTCGTAGAGCAGATACGAGGTCAACGCGATCGGCACGACGATGACGAGGCCACGCAGGAAGTTCTTGATCAGCCAGTTCATGGATACATCGTACGGCGGTGAGGCGGGGATCCCCGCATCAGCACACCGCCCAGCGCGCGAAGGCGCGCATCACAAATGTAGCCCCGCGCTGCGCGCGGGGAACCGGCGAACAACGAATCGGCGGCCGCGAAGGCGGCCGCTAAAACGCGGACCATTTATGGGTGATCGCGCCGCATGACCCGCGCAGAGCGCGGGGCTAGGATTGTTTGGCGCGCCTTCGCGCGCACGGCAGACCTTTTCCCGACGCGGACATCTAGCCCCGCGCGATTTGATATCGCGTTGGGTCGCCCACGCCCGCCTCCTCGAACCCCCGCTTCCGCAGAATGCACGAATCGCAATGACCGCAGGCGAGGCCGCGCGCATCCGGGTCGTAGCACGAGTGCGTCATCGAGTAGTCGATGCCCAACTCCACGCCTCGGCGGATGATCTCTGCCTTCGACATCGTTACCAGCGGGGCGATGAGACGCGGCTCGCCGTGCTCGACGCCGCTCTTCGTGCCGGTCTCGATCACTCGTTGAAACGCGGCGAGGAACTCGGGCCGGCAGTCGGGATAGCCACTGAAATCGATGGCGTTCACGCCGATCCAGATCTCCTGCGCCTCGCGCGCCTCGGCGTATCCGAGGGCGAGGGAAAGGAAGATGGTGTTGCGCGCGGGGACGTAGGTGACCGGGATGCCTGGAGCGCCGGCGACATCCTTCGGAACGTCGATATCGCCGGTCAACGCGCTGCCGCCGAAGAGGCGCAGGTCCATCGGAAAGACGACATGCTCGTCGACGCCGATCGACGCCGCGACGCGCCGTGCGGCATCGAGCTCGATTCCGTGGCGTTGGCCGTAGGCGAACGACAGCGCGTAACACGCGCGGCCCTCGTTCCTGGCCATCGCCAGCACGGTGGCGGAGTCGAGCCCGCCGCTCAGCAGCACCACGGCTTTCATGGCCCCGAATACTACAATCGCACGCTATGTCCGAACTGAACGTCTACGAAGTCCTCAATCGCAAACGCCGCGGCGCGCCGCTCGAGTCGCGCGAGATCGAGCAGTTCATCGAACGCTACACCCGCGCCGAGATCCCCGACTACCAGATGTCCGCCCTGCTGATGGCCATCGCCATCAACGGCATGACCGCCGAGGAGATGGCTACGCTGACGCAGGCCATGTTGCGGAGCGGGGATCAATGGCACCTGCGCAGTGAGTACGACTTCATCGCCGACAAACACTCCACCGGTGGCGTGGGCGACAAGGTGTCACTGGTGCTGTCGCCGTGGGTAGCCGCGTGCGGCATCTCCATCGGCATGCTCTCCGGCCGCGGCCTCGGCCACACCGGCGGCACGCTCGACAAGCTGGAAGCCATCCCCGGATTCAATGCCCGCCTCTCACGCGAACAGTTCGATCAGAGCATCGCCGACTCCGGCTGCGTGATCTCGACCTCGACCGAGGGGATTGCTCCGGCGGACAAGAAAATCTACGCGTTGCGCGACGTCACGGGCACGGTGGAGTCGCTGCCGCTGATCACTGCCTCGATCATGTCGAAGAAGCTGGCCATGGGCGCATCCGCGCTGATCCTCGACGTCAAGACCGGCAGCGGCGCCTTCATGCGCCGTTACCAGGATTCGAAGGCGCTGGCGCAGAGCCTGATCGCCGCCGCGGCCGGCTCGGGCACGCGCGTCGAGGCGCTGATCACCGACATGGACCGGCCGCTCGGCGTCGCCGCCGGGAACGCCAACGAGATCATCGAAACGATTGAAGTGCTCAAGGGCCATGGACCGGCCGACGTCGAAGAAGTGACGCGTGCACAGGCCCTTCGCGTGCTGGTGATGTCCGGCAAGTTCGACGACGCCTCCGCCGGCGCCGCGCTCGACGAGGCCCTCCGCTCCGGCCGCGCTCTCGAACAAGCCCGCCTCTGGATCAAGGCCCAGGGCGGCGACCCGTTGATCGTCGACGATTACTCGCTCCTGCCGCAGCCGCAAACGACGATCGAGGTGAAGGCGCCGCGCTCCGGCTTCATCACCTTCATCGACACCTACCAGGCCGGCATGTTTACCGTCGACCTCGGCGCCGGCCGCAAGAAGGCCGACGATGTGATCGACTACGCCGCCGGCGTGATGTTCGACCGCAAGACCGGCGACGAAGTTCGCGCCGGTGACGTGATTGCCCGCATCCAACTCGGCCAGTCGCAGCGCGATGCGGGCGACCTGACGAAGCGCTATCTGGCCTTCGTGACCTTTGGAGACGAGAAGCCGGAGGAGCGGCCGCTGATTCACGAGCATTTGGTGTGAACGTCTCCGGCTTTGAATGGGACGACGCAAAAGCTCGCGCAAATCTGCGTAAGCACGGGGTGTCCTTTCTGGAAGCAATGACCGTGTTCAGCGAGTGGGGCGCGCCGGTAAACGGCGACATCCTGCACTCGATTCAGGAAGATCGCTTTATCATTGTCGGCATGTCGGAGCGGGATCGCCTGCTCACCGTGGCTTTCACGTACCGTCACGACGAAACCGTTCGAATCATCAGCGCACGCCGCGCTAATCGGCGCGAACAACAAATCTATGAACAAGAAAAACGCTACCGTTGAAGATGACGATCCGCTGGATCGAGAAGTCGACTTCAGTAACACGAAGCCGAATCCGTTCGCTCGCGATTACGGCCGCAACCGCAATGTTCGCGTCCTCGCACCCGACCTCCTCTCCGTCTTCCCCGACTCTGACGCAGTCAACGAAGCGTTGCGGACTCTCCTTCGCATGAAGGCCGCCGTTCCTCAAAAGATCAGCGCCAGGACTGCCAGAGCACCTAAGGCCAAGAAAAAGAAAGCGCACGCCTGACGATCCGGCCCTTCCTCCCACTTGGGCCATAATCAGCGGCCTATGAAACGTCGCGCAATCGTCATCGTCTGCGATTCCCTCGGCGTCGGTGAGTTGCCTGACGCGAAAGACTTCGGCGACGAAGGATCGAACACGCTCGGGCATGTGCTCGACACGCAGCATCCGTCGCTGCCCACTCTGGCGCGGCTCGGTCTGCTGCACACGCTGCCACAGCCGGCATCGACCGAGACGCCGCGGGCGGCGTTCGGAAGGATGGCCGAGGTCAGCGCGGGCAAAGACACCACGACGGGCCACTGGGAAATGATGGGGCTCATCGTCGACGATCCCTTCCGCACCTATCCGCACGGCTTTCCGGCCGACGTAATCGCCGAGTACGAACGGCGTATTGGCCGCAAGACTCTCGGCAACAAGGCGGCCTCGGGGACGGTGATCCTCGACGAGCTTGGCGAAGAGCACATGCGCACCGGCGCGCCGATCGTCTACACCTCGGCCGATTCGGTCTTCCAGGTCGCGGCGCACGAAGAGATCATTCCGGTCGAAGAGCTGTGGCGCATCTGCGCCATCGCCCGCGAGCTGATGCGCGGCGAGCACAACATCGGCCGCATCATCGCCCGGCCCTTCCTCGGAACCGGCAAGGGGCATTTCAAGCGCACGGCAAACCGCAAAGATTTCTCCGTTCGGCCGACCGGCCTGACCGTCGTCGAGCGCGCCTTCAACTCCGGCAAGCAGGTCATCGGCCTCGGCAAGATCGCCGACATCTTCGACCGCGTCGGCATCTCGCAGGAGATCCGCACGGAGAACAATTCCGACGGGATGCGCAAGACCATCGATCTGATCCGCCAGTCCGACGCCGATTTCATCTTCACCAACCTGGTCGACTTCGACTCCAAGTACGGCCATCGCAACGACGCCCCCGGCTACGCCAAGGCGCTCGAAGTCTTCGATGCCGAGCTCGCGGCCCTGCTCGGCGACATGCGCGAGGACGATCTCCTCTTCATCACCGCCGATCACGGTTGCGATCCCACCGACGTCTCCACCGACCACACCCGCGAGTATGTCCCCCTGATCGTGGCCGGTCCGCGCGTCATCGCCCACCCTCTCGGTACGCGCTCGACTTTCGCCGACCTCGGCGCGACGATCTGCGAGCACCTCGGACTCTCGCCCGACGGACTCCCCGGCGTGAGCGTGCTGCAGGAGGTGGTGCAATGAGACGTGCCGCCATCGTCATCGCCTTGCTTGCCGCGACGAACGCGCTCGCGCAGGTGAACGTTGCCCGCGTTGCAGCGGATGCAAGGGTCATCGACCGCGTCGCGGAAGTCAGCACGAACGATCTGCCTCGCGACGTGATCAAGCGCATCGTCAACGAAGACATCGACCTGCTCCGCGGCAAGCGCGCCGACGGCACGTATCAATACGCCAGCTACGATCGGATGGAAGGCGGACGCAAGTCGGACACCATCTCCGTCGATCCCGAGCACAAGGAGTCGGTGCTGGAGCTGCGCGACGTCTTCGCCTTCCGTTTCATCATGAGCATTCCGTCGCGGCGGATGCTGGTGACGAAGAACCATCACATCTACATCGATCGCGTCGAGATCGAGACACTGCCGCAGAAAACAGGCGAAAAGAAGTTTCAGGTGGTGAAAGTCGGCGCCTGGCTCGAACCGGGCAGCTCGAAAACGTTCGAGCTCGATGAGATCGGCCGGCAAACCGTGGCCCGGGTCTACGCACACGCCGACAAGGACGGGTACGCGAACGTGACGCTCACGCTGGTGGAGGCGCGGATCTTCGATGAGCCGTCCAGTCCGTACGCCGACGCCGTGGAAAGCGCCAAGGCCATCCTCAAGTCGCTCGACAAGAACGACAAGCCGTCGATTCGGGCCATGGCCCAGCGCATCGCCAGCCGTTTGACGGTAGAACCGGCCGCTCCGGCGCCCGTCATCGGAAGCGCGCCGCCGGCGATTGCCGCAGTCCCGCCAGCGTCCCAGATCGAGGTCACCGGCAGCCGAGGGGACGCCGAAACTGTGACCGAATTACAGGCCATTGAGGATCTGCTGACGGGGACGGAAGCTGAACGGCGTCAAGGAGTTGACCGGCTTCATCAGCTCGTCCGGCGCCTGCGTTCGTCGCCTCGCTGATGGTCGCCTTTTGAGGACGTCCGGGGCAATAGTTGAGCCCAACGCGCTCACATTCGCACTGACGGCTGATTGACGATCGGCCCTCGCTGACGTACAATGCCGATCCCTCAGTTTCGCCAGTCTTCCGAAAGGAGCTTCACTTGTCGTCAATGAAATTAGGTTTCAAGGTCGGGGAAAAGCTCGTCTATCCGAACCACGGCGTAACGATCGTCGAGCAGATCGGCGAGTCTCCGATCATGGGTGCGGATGATACGTACTACCACCTCAGGCTTCTCGCGAACAATTCGCGCTTGATGGTGCCGATCAAGAACACCGATCGCGTCGGGCTCCGGCCGCTGTACAAACAGACGCAGATCAAGGGCCTCCTCAGCCTGCTCGAGGAGACCACGCAGAAGGCGCATACCGACTGGAAAGGTCGTTATCGCGAGAACCTGGAGAAGATGAAGACCGGCCGTCTCGAAGATGTGGCCGACGTCCTCAAGAATCTCAGCGAAGTGCAGAAGAAGAAGAGCCTCTCGTTCCGCGAGAAGAAGATGTACGACCGCGCCAAGTACCTGCTGGTCTCCGAAGTGGCCATCGTGAAGAACATCCCCGAGGCCGAGGCGGAGAAGCTGATCGCCAGGTCGCTGGAGAAGGCGTTCGGTCATTGATTCGCGTCTCACGCTGAACACAAACTCCGCCGCCCCGAAACGGGCGGCGGTTTTGTTTTAGGATGTTCCTCAATGTCCGCCCGCCTCCCAGACTGGATTCGCGAGAAGAAGGTCAACCTCCGCGATCTGCACGAGATCAAGTCGTTGCTGCGCGCGAAGTCGCTGCACTCGGTCTGTGAATCGCTCGCTTGTCCGAACCGCGGCGAGTGTTTCTCGCGCGGTACGGCCACTTTCATGATCCTCGGCGACGTCTGCACGCGCTCCTGCGGCTTCTGCAATGTCACCACCGGCCGCCCGTACGCACCACCGTCGCCGGACGAGCCGCGATCGGTGGCCGAGGCGGCGAAGAAGATGGGGCTGAAACACGTGGTCGTCACGTGCGTGACGCGGGACGACCTCGACGACGGCGGCGCGAATCAGTTCGCGCGGACGATCAAAGCACTGCGCGAGGCACTGCCGGATGCGGCGGTCGAAGTGCTGACCTCGGACTTTCGCGGCAACTTCGATTCGGTACGCACCGTCGTCGAAGCGCGTCCTGACTATTTCAACCACAACGTCGAGACGGTCCCCCGGCTGTACGACTTCGTCCGTCCCGGCTCCCGCTTCGAGCGCTCGCTGGCAGTGCTTCGTGAGGCCAACCGCATTGATCCAACCATCGTTACGAAGTCCGGCCTGATGCTCGGCCTCGGCGAGCGGCGCGACGAAGTGATCGACGTGCTGCAGCGCCTGTTCGAATCGCACGTCGAGATCGTGACCATCGGCCAGTACCTGCAGCCGAAGCGGGAGAAGCTCGACGTCGTCGAGTACATCGAGCCTCATGTTTTCGACGAATATCGCGCCATCGGCGAGGAGATCGGCTTCCGTGCCGTCTTCGCCGGTCCGTTCGTGCGCAGCTCGTACATGGCGGATGCGCTTGCTGAAAAAGCAGCTCACGAAGCGGCCCATGCGTAAAAGCCCGCGGGCGAACGATCCCGAGAAGAAGGAGTCAGGCCCGTTTTTTCTGACCTGGCTCCCGATCTTTCTCGACTACCTCGCGGTCGAAAAAGGCCTGGCCAAGAACTCGCTGGCCGCGTATCAGACCGACCTCCGCCACTTCGGGCATTGGCTCGGCGATCAAAAGAAAGAGCTGGATGCCGTCCAGCGGATTCACATCGTCCGCTACTTTCAGGCCCTTCGCTCCGCGGGAATCTCGGCGCGTTCGGTGGCGCGCGCGCTGGCGGCGATTCGCGGGCTGTTCCGGTTTCTGGTCGCGGAGCGGCATCTGAAACACGATCCGACGGAGAACCTGGAGAACCCGAAACTCTGGACGACGTTGCCGAAGTCGATGCAGCCGCAGGAAGTGGATGCGCTGTTACGCGCCCCCGACCGCAGTACATCAGAAGGATTACGTGATGCGGCCATGCTGGAGTTGCTGTACGCGACCGGACTGCGGGTCTCGGAGCTGATCCACGTCAAGATCGAGGATCTGGTGATGGACGCCGGTTTTCTGCGCACCATCGGCAAGGGGTCGAAGGAGCGGATCGTGCCCTTCGGCGACAGCGCGCGCGACGCCATCGTGGTCTACATGGAGCACGGCCGGCCGGATCTCGACAAACATGCCGATCCCTATCTTTTTCTCTCGAATCGTGGCCGGCCGATGACGCGCCAGTCATTCTGGATGAAGATCACGAAATACGCGCGCCTGGCCGGAATCACCGGTCACATCTCGCCGCACGTGCTCCGCCACTCGTTCGCCACGCACCTGCTCGAAAACGGCGCCGACCTGCGCAGCGTGCAGATGATGCTCGGGCACTCCGACATCTCCACGACCCAGATCTACACGCACGTATCGCGGGCTCGACTGCAGAAGATGTACGAGCAGTTCCACCCGCGGGCCTGAGCTGGTGAAACTGCAATAACATGTTCTCCGTCCTAGTTCACGACCATACGTCCAATGATCAAGCGGCTTCTACCATTCATCACCCTACTCGCGCTCGCCTCGCCGGCGGGAGCGAGCATCGCCCTTTTCGTCGACGGCCGGGCCATGAAAGTCAGCGCCTTCAAAGTGGTCGGCGAAAGCGAGATGCAACTGACGCTGAAGAGCGGCGGCGCCATCACCGTTCCGCTGGCGCGCATCGATCGCGTGGTCGATGACGAAGTCGTTCCTCCCGCCATCGTCGAAGAGGTCAAGAAGGTCGTCGAAAAGGACGGCGGGATCTTTCCCACCCGCTCCTGGCGCTACGACGAGACCCGCGGCCCGATCTTCAAATCGAAGTTCGACAAGCTGATCGTCGAGGCGGCGAAGAAGTTCGACGTCGATGCGGCGCTGGTCTCCGCGGTGATCAAGGCCGAATCCGACTTCAATTCTCGCGAAGTTTCCAACAAAGGCGCGCGCGGGCTGATGCAGCTGATGCCGTCGACCGCCGAGCGCTTCGGCGTGAGCGATTCCTACGACCCGGCCGCCAACATCTACGGCGGCGTGCGCTATCTGCGCTGGCTGCTGCAGACGTTCAAGGGCAACGCCGATCTCGCCGTCGCCGCGTACAACGCCGGCGAAGGCAACGTCTGGAAGTACAACGGCGTGCCGCCCTTCCGCGAGACGATCAACTACATCAACCGGATCGCGAAACACGTTCGCGCCGCAACGCAGCCGGTAGCGCCGGCGAGCAAAGTGGCCGATTCGAGCGCGCGGTAACCGCGAAGGTCAAAAAACGGACGTCGGAAACGTAGGTCGGACTCTCAGTCCGACCCCATGATCAGCCGGTCGGACTAGAGAGTCCGACCTACGTTTTGTCCGACCCCTCGTGAGTACTCCTCGTCACTTCGGTTTCAGACCCTGATCAGCCGGTCGGACTAGAGAGTCCGACCTACGTTTTGTGCGACCTGCGTTTGTCCGACGTCCGTCAGACCGTCACTTCTTCGAGAGCGGCCACCGCTTCGCGGGCTACGCCGTGATGGAAGTTGTCGAACCGGAGAATCATCACCGTCCGGTCGTCGTCCGCGGGTCTCGTGCCGCAGTGGCGGGCGACGGCGGCGAGGATCTGGTCGCGGATCGTGCTGGGCGAGCGGTCGACGGAGCGCGATAGCAGGCCTTCGAGCTGATCGAATCCGAATGGTTCGCCTTGCTCGTCCTGCGCTTCGACGATTCCATCCGAGAGATAGATGATGGCATCGCCTTCCTGCAGATCGACTTCGGCGGTGTGCGTGCTGATCGTGCTGCGGACGCCGAGGGGGAGCGAAGGGACTTCGATGCCGCGGGGTGGCTGGCCCTCGCGCAGCAGGTAGGGATAGAGATGACCGGCGTTGGTGTGGCGGATCGTGCCGTGCTCGAGATCGAAGATGGTGAAGGCCAGGGTCATGAAGGCGCGGCGCTCCGTCGACCGGTAGACGAGGTCGTTGAGCCGGTGGAACAGCGACGTCTCCTCGGCGCCCTCTTCGACGAGCGTGGTGATGGCCGCCTTGACCATGGCCATGACCAGGCCGGTCGAGAGTCCGTGACCGGAGACGTCGCCGATGGCCACCGCGAGGCGGTTCTTGTCGATGTTGAAGACGTCGTAGTAATCGCCGCCGATCGATGCGGTCGGCTCGAAGTGCGCGGAGAACGAAACGCCGCGGAACTGCGGCCCTTCCTTCGGCAGGAGGTTGCGCTGGATCGACGCGGCGATCTCGATCTCGCTCTGCAGCCGTTCGTTCTCGGCGACGTTCACCAGCAGCGTGGCGATCGACTCGGTCATCCGGTCGAACGACTGCGCCATCTCGCCGAGCTGGTTCTGCGGCTTCATGGCGATGCGGTAAGTGAAATCGCCGCGCTCCACCGCTTTCGTCCCCTTCTCGATCCGGTTCACGGCGCGGGTGATGGAGAAGATCAGCACCGCGGCGAAGAGGACGGCCATGGCGTAGAAGACGAGGAGCAGGATGATGAGGCCTGCCATGAACTGAAGGAGCGTGCTGACGTAGTTGTCGGCCTGCGCGCCGAAGTAGAAGTGGAAGAGGTTCTGGAACGGGTTGATGATCAGCGTGAAGAGCTCGTGGCGTCCGTCGACGGTGGCGCCGGTGCTCCAGTCGGTCAGAGACGTCACATCGGCCCAGATCACTTTGCGGCCGATGGCGCGGACCATGAGATCCGTCAATTCGCCGCTGTCGTTGTCGTCGAGGTTGAACGTGTGGCCTCTGTTCTCGACGCGAATCCCGCGGTTTGACTTGCCGGCATTCTCCACGCCCATGCGGACGGTCATTCCGGACTTGTCTTGGAGCTGCGCGATCCACTCGTTATCGAGCGGCTCGACGAAGACGATGGTTCGCGGCGGCTCGCTCTGCTGCCGCGAGGCCACGAGCAGCGCCTGCTGATCGCGCCACACCATGCCGCTGAACGTCGTCGTCTTCAGCCACGGCGGCAGCTTCGCCCCCGAGCGGTCGTTGGTGTCGTAGATCTCCAGGCTCTTCGTCACGCCGGCCGGCCGCTTGCCGGTCAGCGAGTACTCGAAGGCGGCGCTCTCCAGCTGGCCCAGCGAGGAAAGGCGCTCGCCGCGCAGCGCGGCGTGGGTCATCACGCCGCAGATCATGTAACCGATGGTCAGCAGCAGGATGGCGAAGAGAAAGAACGGCAGCATGCCGATGAGCACGTAGCTGAGAAAGAGCCGGCGTCCGACGCGCCAGAAGAGTTTCCGCAGCATCCAGCGGACGAAGACGGCGAAGCCGTACAGCGTGAGAGCGATGAGGACGAGCGAGGCCAGGAAGGTGATGAAGGTGAAGATGCCGAGGCCGGGAACGTGAAGCGGGCGGAGCAGGCGCGCCAGCACCGTATCGACGATGATGACCGCGATCGTGGCAATCCACACCGCAAACAGCCGCGATCCGCGACCCTTTGGCTGTGGCTCAGGCTTTCGTTGAACTGGCAGCATGTCAGGCGCTGCTGAGCGTATACGAAGAAACGGGACGACGGGTTAACCGGGGGGGGTCGCGCGCTGTCGGGGCTTGGCTGTCGGGTGTCGTCAAATCTCCCGAAGCGCCGTGGTAATGGGCATGCGTGCCGCGGCGATGGCCGGCAGCGCGCCGCCGATGATGCCGGCGACGAGCGCGACGGCGATGCCAATGATCGCTACCGGTGCATCGATGCGGAAGTTGAAGGCCACCTCCGAGAAGGTCTCGAAATTCGTGGTGCCGGTGGAAATTGCATTCACCGGCAGCGCCAGCAGCAGGCCGGCAAGTCCGCCGAGGAGCGAGATGAAGGCGCTCTCGACGATGACCGACAGCAGGATCGTGCGCCGCTTGAATCCGAGTGCGCGCATCGTGGCCAGCTCGCGGCCGCGTGAGGCGATGGCCGAGAACATCGTGTTCATCGTGCCGAGGATGGCGCCGATGGTCATGAAGAAGGTGACGATCGCCACCAGAATCACGATTCCCGCCAGGCCGTTCGTCTGATCGGCGTAGTACTGGTACTCACTCTTCACATCGAGCTTCAGCCGGTTGTCGCCCTTGATGGCCGCCTTGATCGATTCGAAGGCGCCGCGATCGGTGGGACGGACGATCAGCGAGGAGTAGGCCTCGCGCTTGCGCGCCTGTCCGAGAAAATCGGCATCGCACCACATCTCCGAATCGAATGCCGTCGCCTGCGCATCGAAGACGCCGACGACGTTGTACTTCTGCGAGCCGAACTGGAACGTGTCGCCGATGGAGGCGTTGACGAAGCGGTCGCGGATGCGGCGCGCCACGATCACCTCGTTGAGGCCGGGCTTGAACATCCGGCCCTCGACGAGCTTCACGTAGGGACGCATGGTGAACGCCATCGGCGTGACGCCGCGCATCAGGACGTTCGAACCTTTCGGATCGTCCTTCTTCGGAATCTTGAAAATGATCACTAGCTCCGGCGAGATCATCGGCGCGCCGCTGCTGTCTTTGGAGATGCCCGGCAGCGCGCGAATGATGCGGAAGGCGTCCTTGGTCACCCAACTCGAGAGCTCGGCGGCGGCACCTTCGCGCATCACCATCAGATTGTCTTTCGAGCCGGAGGAGACGACAGCGGAATGGACGCCGTTCTGCAGCGCCATCATCGAGATCATCACGGCGATGACCACGCCGATGCCGAGGATGGTCATCAGCGTCGAAACGCGGCGTGCGGTCAGATTGCCGATGTTGTATTTGAGCGGGATCATCAGACTACCCTCCGGAGACCGTCAACCACGCGCAGGTTGGACGCGCGCAAGGCCGGCAGACCGCCGGCGATCAAGCCCACGCCCGCCGAGGTGATCATGCAGACCAGCAGCGTCTTCGTGTGGATACCGAAATTCTGCAGGAAACCCTGCGTGACCTTCCCCATGTCGACGAACGCGTAAAGGTAGTGCGCGCCAAAGCAGCCGAGGGCACCGCCGATGATGGTCAGCAGGACGAACTCGGTGAGCATCAGGGTCAGCACGAGCCGCTGCTCGAAACCGATGGCCTTCAGCACCGCAATCTCGGTGACCCGCTCGCGGGCCGACATCGACATCGTGATCGCCGCCAGCAGGATGACCATGAAGATGGCGCACGACGAGACGGCGGTGAAGAGCAGCTTGACGTTGCCCATCATCGACATGAAGTTCTGCTGGAACTCCTTTTCGGTGAAGGTCTCGGTCGGATAGTCGCTGTTCTTGAACATGGCGTCGATCTGCTGGCTGAGCGCGGCCATCTGCTTGGGATCCTTCACCTTGACCCAGAACGTTCCCACCTCGGCGCGGTCGCCGATGGCTTGCTGGAAGTACTCCATCGGAAAGAAGAGCGAACCGGTATCGACCGGATGGATGAAGGTCCCGCGGATGGTCAGCTCCGGATCGAAAGGGAAGATCTGCCCCTTGAGAGTGATGCGGTCACCGACCTTCCAGCCGAACCGTTTCATCAGCGCTTCGGCGACGAGAGCGCCGCGGCGGTCGGCGAGAAAGTCAGCGCGCTGCTTGGGATCGATCTTGTAGTCGTCCCACACGCTGGTCATCTTTTCGCCGTCGATGGCGAAGTTGGCGAAGAAGTTCGACTTCTCCTTGTAGTACGCGCCGATCCACTGCAGCTTGCCGGTATCGACGACGCCCGGCAGCTGGCGGATCTTCTGCTCGTGCGAGTACGGGAGCAACGTGGCCAGCGAGATGGCCGACTGGACGACGATGCGGTTCGAGCCGGCGCCGGAGTTGGAGAACTCCTCGAAGTTATCGAGGATGGCCAAGAGCGTGGCTACAAAGAAGAAGATCACCGCCAGCAGCAGCATGGTCAGGATGGCCCGCAATTTGTTGCGGAAGAGATTGCGGCGGATCAGCTTCGCGAACTTCATGCGCTGGCCGCCATTCCGACGTTTTCGACCAACCGCCCTTTCTCGAGGTGCAGCGTCCGCTTGGCGCGCTGGGCAGCCTTCGGATCGTGCGTGACCATGACGATGGTCTTCTTGAATTCGCCGTTGAGCCGGTAAAGAAGGTCGAGCGTCTCCTCGGCATTCTTGGCATCGAGGTCACCGGTCGGTTCGTCGGCCACGAGAAGCGTCGGGTCGGTGACGATGGCGCGGGCGATGGCCACGCGCTGCTCCTGGCCGCCGGAGAGCTGCCGCGGATAGTGCAGCGAGCGGTCGCCGAGTCCGACGATGCCGAGGGCTGCCTGCACGTGCTCGCGGCGCTCTTTCTTGGAGAGCTTCGTCAGCAGCAGCGGCAGTTCGACGTTCTCGAAGGCGTTCAGCACCGGGATGAGGTTGTACATCTGGAAAATGAAGCCGACGTGGCGCGAACGCCAGCTGGCCAGTTGCGTTTCGGAGAAGCGCGAGATCTCCTTGCCATCGACGGAGATGCGCCCGCCGGTGGGGCGGTCGATGCCGGCAATGAGGTTGAGCAGCGTGGTCTTGCCGGAGCCGGACGGTCCCATCAACGCCAGGAAGTCGCCCTGCGGCACATCGACGGTGACGCCGTTGAGCACCGGCACTTCGAACGCATCGCGCTTGTAGACCTTCCGGACGTTGTCGATCTCGACGAGTGCAGTCATCGCTCCTCCGTTATCTATTCGAACTGGACCAGTTGCCCGTTCTCCAGCCTGTCGGCGCCCGAAGTAACCACCCGGTCTCCGGAATTGACGCCGCTGGTGATCTCGATCCGATTGTCGCGCACGGCCCCGGTGTTGACGTGCCGCGTCGTTACGTGCTTGTCCGCGCCGACGATGAAGACGTTGCCATTGGCGATCGCGGAGGCCGGCAGCCAGATCTTCGGCGACTCGTGCAACTCCGCGTCGGTGCGCTCGCTCTGCAGAAAATTGACGCTGGAGGCCATCTCCGGCAGGAGCCGGTCGCCCGGATCGACGATCTTGACCTTGACCTGAACCGTTGCCTTGGCGCGATCGGCGGTGGGGATGATCTGGCGCAGCACGCCCTTCCACTTCTGGTTCGGAAAGGCGTCGACGCTGACCTCGGCGGCCTGGCCTTCGTGCACCTGGCCGATGCTCGATTCGTTGACGTCTGCCACGACTTCGAGCGTCTTCAGATCGACCAGCGTGCAGATCGCACCAGCCGGCAGCGTGCCGGCGACCTGGCCCATCATCACCGAGGAGATCACTTCGCCGACTTCCGTATTCTTGGTGGCGATCGTGCCGTCGAACGGCGCGCGGACGACCATGTCCTGCATGTTGATGCGAATCTGATCGACGCGTGCTCGCGCCCCTTTGCGCTGGGCCTCGGCGTTGTCGAGCAGGGAGCGCGTCGTGACGCCGTCCTTCCAGAGCGCGGTCTGCCGCTTCCATTCGCGATCGGCCTGCTGCAACGCGGCATTCGCTTCGTCGAGTTGCGCCTGGATGTTCGTGCTTTCGAGAACGGCCAGCACCTGGCCGGCGCGTACTTTGTCGCCGACGTCGAAGTTCAGCTTCACGACCTTGCCGGAGATCTTCGGCGTGATTTTCGATTGCCGGTCGGCCACGAGGTAACCGGTGGCGGTGAGCAGCGGCGGGTTGGTGACGTTGACGGTTGGCTTGACCACGAGCGTATCGACGACCGGCGCGCGGCGGGGCACGATCCACACCTTGTAGATTGCGATTGCGGCCCCGATAACGACGGCAACCGCCACAATCCAGCCCACGATCGTCCCGACAGACACACCTCGGGCGTCGTGTTCCTCTCTGTGAATGCGGAGGGCCGACAGGTCGGGCCGCTGGCGGTCTTCATCAACTGTCATGGGAGTCCGCGTTAGGCGGACAGACATGATACCTAACGAGTTCTAGAAGGTGCGGAACTGGATGCTCTTCGGTTCCTGCTCGGCAACGTACATGCGGCTGGTGGTGCCGTCGCAATAAGCCCAGTCGTGACTGATGCCGGTGACGAAAAGGCCGTCGTCGGGACAGAGCTCGCCGAGCGCGCGTCCGAGCGTGTTGACGTCGGTGCGGTCGCCGGACTGAACGACGAAGGTCGATTCGAACGGCAGCTCGACGACGACGCCGAGGCGGGCGATGGCGTCGTGCAGTTCGCTGTAGTCGGAACCGGGCGTGAGGCTGTGGCGGATGAGGAGAAAGTCGCGAGTGCTGGTGAATTGGGAGCAGCCGACCAGGACGCGGGCATCTTCACCGACTTCGATCCTCAGGTACCGCACGAGGAGCTCAGCGTGGCCGCCCTCGGGCACCCAGACGTTCCAGCTCTGATCGAAATTGGGTTCCGCGCCGAGGCGGCGCATGGCGTCTGAAACCTGAACGGTCAGCTCGCCTTCATAGCAGACCTGAAACAGCTTGATTTCCCCCATCACGCCCTCCCCGCAAGTCTGTCAGTCAGATGGCGAATGATAGCACGCAACCTTGTGCACGCTCTGGCAGGCTTCTTGAGTTATTTGCAATGCAAGGAGACACACTCATGCGCATCAACGACGACGAAATCCGAGGAAAGATCGACCAGGCGAGCGGTACCGTGAAGGAAAAGACCGGCCGAGCCCTTGGCGATCCCATTCTGGAAGAGAGAGGAGCCGATCAGCGCGCCAGCGGCAATCTGGAAGCAGGCTTCGGCAAAGCGCGACGCAAAGTAGGCGAGGCGTTGACAGAGGTCGCGAAAAAGGTAAACGAGTAAGCGGTGGGACGTGGCAGCCGTTCGGTTCGAACGGCTGCCCGAGTTCACTAGCTAATGGGAATGACATCGACGTCAGGATCAAGCGTTTCCGCGCCAGGCGCGGAGACGTCGTACTTGATCTTTCCCACGGTGGGGAAGGTGCCCGACACACCGACGTACTTCCCGCCCTCCTGGTGATAGTTGATCGTGTAACCTGGCATGTCGATCGTGAATTGGCCCGTATCGCAGGTCCATTTGACATTGTCCTGCGCCTTCTTTACCTGGATGCTCGGGTTATCAACGGAAATCTGACCTGACGCAATCGTGACGACTACTTTCTTTTCAGACATTGCTACCTCCCGGATGTTGATTGTTGTTTGGACCCGGGCGGAATTGTAGCCGTTCTCTGCAGGAGTTGCTGCAACCGGCCATCCTGTCTGAGGTTCGCGAATTCCTGCTCATGCTCCACTTCGGCGCGGCTGTAGCCGTGTACCACCGCACTCTCGAGCAACGACAGCGCGGTGTCTGAGTGTCCTTCAAGGTTGGCGATCATCGCGGCCTTAAACGTGTAGCTCGGATTGGTCGGATCGGTGCTCAGAACGGCGCGAATCTCCTCGTCCGCGCGTTTCGTGTTTCCGCGCTTTGCCAGGTAGACCGCCATGCGTGCACGGATGACCGTGCTCGTCGGGTTCAGTTTCAATTCGCCCGCAGCGAGCTGGATTGCCCGGTCATAACAGACATTTGCCCGCTCGCGAGCATTCGGAATCCAGCGATATGCATCTCCGAGGTTCGCCCAATACAAGTAAATCGTCGGAGCCAATTCCGTCGCTCTTTCAAATGCATTGGCAGAGTCGGTGTAATGGCCGAGAACGTAGTTCGCGGTTCCGACGTTGGAATAGCCCTGAGCAGACGGCTCCTTGCTGATCGAAGTCAGGAAGACCCGCAGAGCATCGTCATATCGGCCCATCTGCAGATACATGCTGCCCAGATTGTTATATCCACGCTGGTTGTCGGGCACCAGTTGGACGACTTTGGAGAACATCTGCGCGGCCTGCTCATAATGAGCGTAAGAGAAATAGAACGCACCCAGCCTGTTGTAACCGGCCCAATAGTTTGGCTGAAGCTCGATCGAGCGTTTGTAAGCGGCTTCCGCGTCCTTGAGTTTCCCGTCCGCCTTGTATGTTTCCGCCAGGCCCAGAATTGCGTCTGCATTATTCGGCTGCTGCAAGAGTACGGAGTTGTACTCCTTTGTTGCCTCGTCGAGATGGCCGGTCAGACGCCGAAGTTCGCCGAGCGTGATACGGGTGTCTGGATTCTGCGGATCGCTGCCGATCGCGCGCTCGCAAGCCTGGGTTGCGGGCGTGGCCCACTTCGCGTCATGCGTCAGTTCGAACTTGGCCAGGTACGCCCGCCCCAGCGCCGCCTGAACCGACGCTGATGAGCTCTGCGCGGCGAGCTCTTCGAGGATGTGGATGGCGCTGTCGACCGAGGTTTCGCTGTCGTAGCGGCGGAGGTGGCCGAGGGCTTCGAGGTAGCGGGTTTGGGAGACGCTGCTGTCCGGCGCGGAGGGCCGGAAGGCGGGGGCGCCGAGCTGGAGCGAGGCGGCGATGCTGTCGGCGAGCTTGTCCTGGATCGTGAAGAGGTCGGAGACCGAGCCTTCGATCAGATCGCCGGAGCGCGAGGTCCCGTGCGCGAGGTCGATCACTTCGTAGGCCACGCGGAGCCGGTCGCCGGCGCGTTGCATCGATCCGGTCAGCACGACGTTCGCGCCGAGGTCGTGGCCCACCTGCTGCGGATTCGCGTTTGCCATCGCGTCGGGTGTCGTCGGCCGCATCACCTGCACCGACGAGAAGTGCGCCAGGCGGGCGGAAAGCGTCTCGGCGAGACCGTCGACCACCAATTGGCCATTCGGCTCGCCGGTCAGATCCTTGAAGCGCATCACCGCCAGGTACTTCTTCGAGGCCGCGTTCTGTGATGCGGCGGGCGTGGCCAGAAGGCCGTAGCGCGTGATGACGGCGACGCCGCCGGCGAGCAGCAACGCCCCGGCGACGATCGCCGCGAGAATCAGCCGCTCGCGCGACACCTTCGGCGGGCGCGGGATTTCTTCCGACCGCGTCATCGTGGCGAAGCGATCGCGGATGTTGCGAAGGTCGCGGGCCAGATCGCGCGTCGAGGAGTAGCGCTCCTCGACGTCCTTCGACAGCAGCCGCTCCACGATCCAGCAGAACTGCTGCGGCGCCTGAACGTTGAATCGTGTAATCGACGGAACCTCTTCGTGCAGGATCGCCGAAAGCGTATCGATGGCGTTGTCGGCTTCGAAGGCGGGCTTGCCGGTGGAGAGCTCGTAAAGGATGGCCCCGAGCGCGAACTGGTCGGAGCGGAAATCGAGCGGCTTGCCGGTGGCCTGCTCCGGCGACATGTAGCCGACGGTGCCCAGGATCGTGCCCGGGTTCGTACCGGGCATGTCCAGCTGCGCCGTGTCGTCGTCCTCGCCGGCGGGACGGATGATCTTGGCCAGTCCGAAATCGAGGATCTTGACGTAGCCGTCCTTGGTCAGCATCACGTTCTCGGGCTTGAGATCGCGATGGACGATGCCCTGCTCGTGTGCCGCGGCCAGGCCGTCAGCAATCTGCGCGGCGATGTCGAGCGTCTTCCGGTTGGGGAGCGGTCCGCTGCTGAGAATGCCGCGGAGATCGCGGCCATCGATGAACTCCATCACGATGTAGGGCGAGCCGGAGCCCTGGTCCATGCCTACTTCGTGGATGGTGACGATGTTCGGATGATTGAGCGCCGAGGCCGAGCGTGCCTCGCGGGTGAATCGGGCCAGCGTCTCCTTGTCGCCCGACAGCCGGACCGGCAGCAGCTTGATGGCGACTTTGCGTCCGAGGGATGGATCGCGCGCCACGTAGACCTCGCCCATCCCGCCCGCCCCGAGCGGAGCGAGGATCTGGTATTGCCCGAGGCGTTCGCGCATGGCAGTCATATTAACTGCGGCGTCGCCGCGTTGTCTGCGCGATGCGCGTTGTCGGTTGTCTGCGGCGCGTGGTCGGTTATCGGGGGTCGGTCGTCGAAACGAGATTCTCGAACATTTCGACAACCGAGCGCAGACAACGCGGCGAAGCCGCCGTTAAGCGGCTTCCGGCACCCGGCGCAGTGTTCTCACCACCCACTTCCACTGGCGACGCGACTGCTGCACGTGTTGGCGGGAGCGGCGGCGGGTCTCACGCCACGACTTCGAGACGCCTTCGGCCTTCTCCTCGACGTGCTGCCGCCAGAGCTTCAGCGCGGTCTCGAGATGCTCCATGGCCACGTGCGCGCGGCGGCGGATCTCGTCGCCCATCGAGCCGGGGGTCGATTCGATCCGGGTCTTGACGGTCTTGAGCGCCGCCTGCATGCGGGCCTGTTCGATCTGCGGAAGCGGCGCCGTGCGGAGGTCGGAGGCCAGTCCGACGTATTTGAACGCCGAGATCAGCCACTTCGACGGATCCCACTGATACCAGCGGATTCCGTTGCGGAAGTCGGTCGGAAAGCGGTGGTGGAAGCTGTGGTAGCCCTCGCCCAGCGTCAGCATCGCCACCAGCCAGTTGTCCCTTGCCGAGACCTCGGCGTTGAACAGCGGCTTGCCCAGCGTGTGCGCCAGCGAGTTGACGAAGAAGGTGGTGTGGTGGATGACCACGATGCGCAGGAAGCCGCCCCAGAGCAGCCCGGCGATCGGATTGCCGAACGCGGCGCCGATCAGCGTGGGGATGCCGAAGCCGGCCACGATCAGGATCGCCTTGTGCCAGCGGTTCTGCCACATCACGATCGGGTTCTTCAGCAGATCGGGCGAGTTGGCGAAGGTGTGATCGAACTCTTCGTTCTTCGTAAAAATCCAGAAGATGTGCGCCCACCAGAACCCGCGCTTGATGTTGTACGGGTCCCAATCCTTGTCGACATGTTTGTGATGCACGCGGTGGCTCGATGACCACCAGAGGATGGAGTTCTCCGCCGCCATGGCGCCGAAGAATGCGAACAGCGCCTGCACGATGGGCGACGCTTCGTAGGTTTTGTGGGAGAAGAAACGGTGGTAGCCGGCGCAGATCGAGAATCCGACCAGGGCGTACATGACTACCAGGAGGACCGGCATCCAGAGCTGGAAGCCGTGAGTCCACGTCCAGGCGGCCGTTCCGAAGATGCCGACGATGGGCGTGAGAGAGAGGAACGCGATGTTCACCCAGTCTTTTTTCTGATGCGCTGTGGATTCGCTGATGACGACACCTCCGATGTAGCGGGACGTACGATAACTCCGTTTGCGGTGACCGTATTGCTAAAGTCGGGGCCGGTGCAACTAAATACGAAGTTCTTCGTTGACATCTACGAGTTGTTTCGTACATGATCGACAACGAAGGAGAACCTACCCAATGAAAACCGCTCTTCTCATCCTCCTGGCCATCGCCATCTGCTTCGCCGCCTATGCCGCCAGCGATTCGCGCAGCGGCGTCTGGACCGCCGAGCTGAACACCAACGGCACCACGCTGCAGATGACCATCTTCCGCGGCAGCCACGAATCGCGCCTCGGCGACCACCGAGGCAACTGGAACAACACCATGGGCTTCGAGCTGTCGGTGGCGTCGCTGACCGGCCTGACCACCGCCGACATCAACTCGGGGGCGGCCAACGTGCAGTTCACGATGTCGAAGCCGGCCGGAACGATCAGTTTCGAAGGCCGCTTCGCCAACGGCAACGGCGCCGGCAATTTCAAGTTCGCGCCGAGCGAGTCGTTCGTACGCGACATGGCCTCGCTCGGGTACAGCGCGTTCAAGGATGACGATCTGCTGGTGTTCGCCACGACCGATTTCTCGCCGCAGACCGTGCGCGATCTCCGCGCCCTCGGCTACCAGCCGTCGCAGAAGGAGATCGAGGAGGTGGCCATCTTCCGCATCGACGCCAACGCGGTGAAGGAGTTCGCCCGGCTCGGCTATCCGAACCTGACGCTCCGCGAGCTGGTGAATTTTCGCGTCGGCAACGTGAACGCGGCGTTCGTCAACGGGATGCGCGAGCTCGGCTACACCGACGTCTCCGCCAGCAAGATGGCCAACCTGGCCATCCTCGGCGTCACACCGGCGTACGTGCGCGAGCTCCGCGCCGCCGGCCTGCCGAATGTCACGCCGAAAGAAGCGGAGAATCTCCGCGTCGGCAACATCACACCTGCGAAGATCGACGCCTACAGAAAGCTCGGCTACTCGCTCTCCGCGCACGAGCTGAGCGACTTCGGCATCCAGGGCGTGACCCCGAAGTACATCGAAGAGCTGCGGTCGATGGGCTACACGAACCTGACACCGCACCAGCTCACCGAGATGCGCATCTTCGGCGTGACCCCCGACTTCATCCGGAAGATGGAAGCAGGCGGGTACAAGTCCGTGCCGGTCGACAAGCTGATCAAGATCAAGATGAGCGGCGCGGAGGAACTGGTCACGGGACGCCGGTAGATTCAACGTCACGCTCCTTCGTGCGTATCGGCACGGAGGAGAACTACCTATGACCAGGAATCGACTGTTGTGCGTGGCCGCAGCCATCTGTCTCATCTTCACCTTTGGGGCGCTGGCGCAGAACCAGGGCAGAGCCAACCAGACGTTCACGGAACGCTACGGCGCGCAGCTCAATCTGACCGACGCGCAGAAAAAAACGATCGACGAGCTCGACGCGAAGTTCCAGAAGGAGCATCACGAGTTCCTCGAATCGTTCCAGAAGACGATGGCCGAGTATCGCGATGCGCGTCAGGCCAACGACCAGGCCAAGATCGACGCGATCAAGCCGAAGTTCGACACCCAGCGCGCCGAGATGACCAAGATCCGCACCGCGCACGAAGAGAAGATCGCCGCGACCTTCAACGACGAGCAGAAAGCGCAGTGGAAGAAGATCCAGGAAGAGCGCGAAGCGCGCATGAAGCAGCGGCAGTAACGCCGCGTCACAACATCGGGATATCGACTCCCCGCTCTTTCGCCGCCTCGATCGCAATCTCGTACCCCGCATCGGCGTGACGCATCACGCCGGTGCCGGGGTCGGTGGTCAGCACCCGCCGCAGCCGTTCATCAGCCGATGAGGTTCCGTCCGCCACCACCACCATCCCCGCGTGCAGTGAGTATCCGATCCCGACGCCGCCGCCGTGGTGGAACGAAACCCACGTCGCGCCGGCGGCGGTGTTCAGCAGTGCATTGAGAATCGGCCAGTCGGCGATGGCATCCGACCCATCTTTCATCCCCTCGGTCTCGCGATTCGGGGAAGCCACGCTGCCTGCATCGAGGTGATCGCGGCCGATGACGATCGGCGCGGACACCTTGCCCGACCGAACGAGCTCGTTGAAGAGCAGCCCCGCCTTGTCGCGCTCCCGGTAGCCGAGCCAGCAGATCCGCGCCGGCAATCCCTGAAACTCGACCCGCTTCTGGGCCATCCGGATCCAGCGATGCAGCGCCGCATCGTGCGGAAAAAGCTCGAGGATCGCTTCATCCGTCACGAACAGATCATTCGGATCGCCCGACAGCGCCGCCCAGCGAAACGGACCTCGTCCTTCACAAAACAGCGGACGGATGAAAAGCGGGACGAAGCCGCCGACCTCGAACGCGTCGCTGACGCCGGCCTTCAGCGCCTGCCCGCGCAGGTTGTTGCCGTAGTCGAAGGTGATCGCCCCGCGGCGTTGCAGCTCCAGCATGGCCCGCATGTGCCGGGCCATCGTGTCGTACGACAGCTCGATGTACGCGTCCGGGCTGCTCTCGCGCATCGCCAGCGCCGCGTCGTAGGACAAACCGGCCGGCACGTAGCCATTCAGCTCGTCGTGCGCCGAGGTCTGGTCGGTGAGGAGGTCGGGCACGAGGTTGCGCGCGATCAGCGCCTCCAGCAGCTCCACCGCATTGGCCACGACGCCGATCGACACCGCCTCGCCTGCATCGCGCGCCTGGATGGCTCGCTTGATCGCCGCATCGAGCGACGGCGCCTGCTCATCGAGATAGCGTTTGTCCAACCTGCGCTGAATTCGCGACGGATCGACCTCGGCCACCAGCGCCGTGGCCTCGTTCATCGTCGCCGCCAACGGCTGCGCGCCGCCCATCCCTCCCAATCCAGCCGTAACCACCAGCTTTCCTCGGAGCGAATTGTCGAACCGCGTTTTCGCCACCGAGGCGAAACACTCGAAAGTGCCTTGCAGGATGCCCTGCGTGCCGATGTAGATCCACGACCCGGCCGTCATCTGCCCGTACATCGTCAGCCCGAGGGCGTCGAGACGGCGGAACTCGTCCCAGGTAGCCCAGTGTGGGACGAGATTGGAGTTCGCGATCAGCACCCGCGGCGCGTTCTCGTGCGTGCGAAACACGCCCACCGGCTTGCCCGACTGCACCAGCAGCGTCTCGTCATTCTTCAGCCGCCGCAGCGTGGCGACGATGGCGTCGAAGCACTCCCAGTTGCGCGCCGCCTTCCCGATCCCGCCATACACGATGAGCTGCTCCGGCCTCTCCGCCACCTCGGGATCGAGGTTGTTCATCAGCATCCGCAACGCCGCCTCCTGCTGCCACCCGAGACAGGAGATTTCGGTGCCGCGCGGAGAGCGAATGACGCGTGTTTCTTCGATGGTGGAGGTCATGATCTGATTCTAGTCCGATGGCCACGGAACGTCCGACTGTCTACGTTGAGACCAGCGTCATCAGCTACCTAGTCGCTCGCCCGAGCCTGAGCAGTGTGCGGGTGGCGGCAAACCAGGAAACGACGCGTGAGTGGTGGCAGACCAGACGCGAACGATTCGACCTCTATGTGTCAGCGGTTGTTGTGGGCGAAGCGCAACGCGGCAATCCCGTCGTTGCTTCGGCTCGCATGGAAGTTGTGCGCGGGTTACAGCTTGCGCAAGTCACACCCGAGGCACTTGACCTCGCTGAAGCATTGATCGTGGGAGCCGGTGTCCCAAGGAAGGCCAATGAGGACGCGCTCCACATCGCAATCGCTGCGACGAACGGTCTTGACTATCTCCTCACGTGGAACTGCACGCACATCGCAAATGCAGTCACCATCCCGCGCGTTAACTCGATCTGCAGGGCTCATGGATTCGAGCCGCCGCTCATCTATACTCCTCAGGAACTGATGGAAGGCTGATCGTGGACGATCCAATCGTTGAAGAGACCCGCGAAGCGCGACGACAGCTCGATGCCGAATTCGGCGGAGACATCGACCGGTTGTATGCGTATCTGCGCGAGATCGAGCATGAGAACGCCGAACGAGTCGTAAAACTCGACCCGAAACCTCCCATCGCCGGCCATCGAAAGGTTTCCTGACCTCCGTTCGTTCAGATCGCCGTCGTGATCTGATTCCTTACATGGCCACCAAGAAACAGGAGCGCGCCAACGACATCGTCGTGCGCCTCAAGCAGATGTACCCGAAGGCGAAGTGCGCGCTCGATTTCACCAACGCCTTCGAGCTGCTGATCGCCACCATCCTCTCCGCCCAATCGACCGACGTCCGCGTCAACATCGTCACCAAGTCGCTCTTCCGCAAGTACCCGAGTCCGCAGGCCTTCGCCGACGCCAGCCAGGTAGAGATGGAACGCGACGTCAAGCAGACCGGCTTCTTCCGCAACAAGGCCAAAGCGGTCATCGCCGCCTCCAAAGTGATCGTCGAGCGACACGGCGGCGAAGTTCCCAAGACGATGGACGAGCTGACCGCCCTCCCCGGCGTCGGCCGCAAGACCGCGAACGTGGTTCTATCGAACGCCTACAAGATCGCCGTCGGCATCGTGGTCGACACCCACGTAACCCGTGTCTCCGCCCGCCTCGGCCTGACCGCCAGCGACGACGCGGTGAAGATCGAGCAGGATCTGATGAAACTGATCCCGCAAAAGGAATGGACGAATTTCTCGCACCGAATCATTGCTCATGGGCGGACGATCTGTATCGCGCGGAAGCCGAAGTGCGCGCAGTGTGGGTTGAATGAGTTGTGTCCGAGTGCGGAGGAGAAGCCGGAGTAGGGACCGATCCGCCGGTCTTGCACAGACAAAGGTCTGTGCTTTTGAATTCAGGGTAAATCCACGGTTCCCAATTTCGTCCAAGGCCCGCATCTGGCGATTCGCCAGAACGCCTTGAAACCGCCAATAAGAAACCCATGCTTACGGATCGATTCATGCCCGTACCACGAGCACGTCGGCGTGAAGCGGCACTCAACGACCCCGCGTAGATGCGGTGAAACGTGCGAGCGATATTGATCGATGGCGGCGAGCGTTACCCGCGTGTCGAGCGCGTAACGCGGCGGTACGAGGAGATCGTGGGCAATCCAGGCGGCGAGGAGCAGGACGGCGATTCGTTTGCCGCGGGTCATGGTCCCTGTCATTCCGAGCTGGTTAACGGCATTCTGCCGGTGAAGTGGCAATGACACGGTTCTAACATCGAGAGTCCTTCTCCTCCGCGTTTTTCAGCGGGGGAGAAGGTGCCGACAGGCGGATGAG